>MDTE01109502.1_pt1 | contig 85470 bp, 80 predicted proteins | sample 811231 | NCBI WGS metagenome assembly MDTE01 (sample SAMN05326651, study PRJNA326480) | marine metagenome | isolation source: seawater | place: Indian Ocean: Red Sea | collected 2010 | reverse complement strand
CGGTGACCACGCCAAAGACAAGCATGACGACCACAAGGACCATGCGCACGGTGACCACGCCAAAGACAAGCATGACGACCATGATCATCATGACGCCGAACGTGACGCGCACATCTGGCTCGACCCGGAAAACGCGAAGGCGATCGCCCATGAGATCGCCGAGGTTCTCGGCAAAGCAGACCCCGACAACGCCGCGCGCTACGAAGCTAATGCAGATGCGTTGATGAAACGCATCGACGCCCTGTCAGCGAAAGTGCGAGAGAGCCTAGAGCCTGTCCACGAGCGCCCGTTCATCGTCTTCCACGATGCCTACCAGCACTTCGAACGCCGTTTCGATCTCAAAGCGGCCGGGTCCATCACCGTCAGCCCCGAGATCATTCCCGGCGCCGAACGCGTCGCCGACATCCGTCGCAAGGTCGAAAGCCTTGGCGCCACCTGCGTCTTCTCTGAGCCACAGTTCACGCCGCGCTTGGTGAATATCGTGACCGACGGGACGGCGGCCAAGTCCGGCGTCCTTGATCCGCTGGGCAGCGCAATTCCCGACGGTCCGGACCTCTGGTTCACGCTGATGCAGAATATGGCAAGCTCGATCCGTACCTGCCTGACGCCAACGGGTTAGCGGCTATTCGGCGGAGGCCGGTATCTCCCCGAGCGCCTCGAACCCACTCGCATCGAGGTCTTCCGCGCCTTCGTGCAAACCGATGACGGCGAGTGGCTCGTCACCGTTCGATTCAAACCAGTGTGCCGTGCCCGCGGGGACATGGACGCACGAACCGACGCTTAGCGTCGAGACTTTGTCGCCGACCCCGGCACGGCCCGCGCCGGCGACAACCAGATAGAATTCATCAGCGTTGTTGTGGCGGTGGGTCTTCAGGGCCTGACCGCTCGCGAGTACCGGGCGCCAGGCCGAATGGCCGATCCCCTGGGCCGCGCCCAGGCAAGCACGGAACTCGGTCCCGCCCCAGCCGTCGATCCCTCTCATGTCCGACGGCGCGACATCTGCATGGTTCACCAGCGAACCGACGTCATAGCCCGCATGGGGGCCGGCCAGGTCGTCCTCGGACACGTCGCCCATGTACACATAGCCCGTCGCGGCGACACTCCCGGCACCGAGATACCAGCCGACGACAATGATCGGTTCATCCGCGCTCTCGTTCGCGAGCCAGTGTTCGGTGTCGGCGGGGACGTAATGAAAGTGTCCCGCCGCGACCTCTTCCGTCGCACCGCCCGCGCCCGCGATGCCGCAGCCGCTGATGATGTAGTAGATCTCCTCGCAGTTCTCATGCTTGTGCTTTTTGTGCACTGCGCCCGGGTTAAATGTGGCGTGGAACATGGTCGTTCCAAGGCCCTGGCGGTCGCTGAAGGGCAGCCGGAACTCGGTGATCAGCCAGCCGTCACCGGCGTCCATATTCTCCGGCGTAACATGATCGATATGGGTGAAATACTTGCGCGCCATTGGCTTGTCCTCGTGTTGGTTCCGGCAAGGGACCGGATGCGGTCAGTCGGTGCCCCAGTCGATCCCCTTGCCCGGGGGCTCGGCGGTGAGGTGCATGGCCTCCGCCAGCCGGTTGGTGCAGTTCCACAGGGCGGTCGTGTAGGTCAGCTCGATGATTTCCTCGTGGGAGAAATGCGCGGCCATGGCGTCGAACGCCGCCTGATCGCACGCCGCGCTCATGTGGGTCACAGCATCGGACCAGTCGAGCACCACCTTTTCCTTCTCGGAAAACCCCTCATTCTCACGCCACGTACCAGCCGCGATCGCCGCCAGTTGCGCGTCGCTGTAGCCCAGTCCCCGCGCCAGGTTGACGTTATGGTGGGAACAATTGTGGCAGGAATTGTCGAGCGAGGGCTTCAGGATCGCCAGCACCTGCATGCGCGAGCGCTCCCGCTCGCCGGCGCGCAAGGCTGCGACCTTGATCTCCTCGTCGAACTTCAGAAAGCTCTTCGCCGTTCCCGGCGCATGGGCCAGAAGCTGGATGAACTTGGGCACCATGCCGTAGAGATCGCGGCACTGGTCGTAGATCTCGGTCACCTCGGGCGTTTCCGTACCCGGCTCCACCAGCGGCACACGGGTCGAGACCGGACACGCCATTGCGCCCAGCACTTCGTCGATCGTCGCCTCTTCGATGATATTGGCCTGGCTCATACTCACCTCCGCTTTTGCGCGGAGGTCAGATTGCCACTCTTCGTCGATCAATCCAAATCGGACGCGGCATGCCGCTCGTGAACCTGCAGTTCCTCCGGCCCCGAGGTCTTGTTGACCCGCCGGCCGCGCTGCACCGCCGGCCGGGCCTGAATCTCCTCGGCCCAGCGCACCACGTTCTTGTAGGACGCCACGTCGAGGAATTCGGCCGCTTCATACTGGTTGTTCAGAACCGTGTTGCCGTACCAGGCGCAGGTCGCAATGTCGGCGATGTTGTAATCGTCGCCGCACAGATAGTGACGATCCGCCAGGTTGCGGTCGAGCACGTCCAATTGGCGTTTCACCTCCATCGCGAAGCGGTCGATCGGATACTCCATCGGATAGGGCGCGTAGTGATAGAAATGGCCGAAGCCTCCGCCCAGATAGGGCGCACTGCCCATCTGCCAAAACAGCCACGACATGCATTCCGCGCGCGCTGACTGCTCGCGGGGAATGAAGGCGTCGAATTTTTCCGCCAGGTAGAACAGGATCGCGCCGGACTCGAAAACTCGCGTCGGCGTGGCGGTGCTGTAATCCATCAGCGCCGGAATCTTGGAATTGGGGTTCACCTCGACGAAACCGCTGCCGAACTGGTCTCCGTCGCCGATCCGGATCAGCCAGGCATCGTACTCGGCGTCTTCGTGGCCGAGGGCTAGCAGTTCCTCGAACATCACCGTGACCTTGACGCCGTTGGGGGTCGCCAGGGAGTAGAGCTGGTGCGGGTGCTCACCGCGCGGCAGCTCCTTTTCATGGGTCGCACCGGCAATCGGTCGGTTCGTGCTGGCCCATTTTCCGCCGTTCTCGGATTCCCATTTCCAGACTTTCGGCGGCGTGTAGGACGATGTTTCGGACATGATCTGCTTTCCTGCTGTGATCGGACGAGAGGAGTTGTTCGGGCTCGCACCCGATTAGATGGATCGCCGGGCGGGCCAAGGCAAGCCGCCCGTGTCCATTCGTTAACGGAGGCCGCGCGGCCTAGGACTTGGCTTTCACAGCCAGGTTGAGCAACCGCGCGGGTCGGGTACGGGTGGTCGAAACGACCCCAGTAGCCCGGCAGACAGTTTGGCTGTCAGCCCCATCTAGCGCCAGACCCGCCCGCTCGCTATCCGGCATCCGCCAGCACGGACTGGGGCCCGCTGGGAAATTGAGTGCGGACGCGCCGGCTTAAAACGTCTCGGCGCCCTCGAAAGCTGCGAGGCCGGCATTCGAGCAGATCCGGTCTTGCTCGCCGGTGCCCGAGCCGATGCCGATACCGCCGATGCAGCGCCCGTCGACGATGACCGGCAGGCCACCGGGCAGGTTGATGCGCTTACCCTGGGTGGCGACGGCGAGCCGGATGTCCGGGCCGTCGGCCATCTCGCCGGTGGGCGCACGATAGATCGCGGCGGTGACCGCCTTGACGATGGCGGTGTCGGTGGACAGGGCGAAAGCGCCGTCCATGCGGCGGAAGGCCAGCAGGTGTCCGCCATCGTCGACGACGGCGATGCACTGGGGCTGGCCGATCTCCTCGGCCTTGCGGGTCGCGGCGTCGAGGATGGTCTCGGCACCCGCGACGGTCAGCTTGGCGGACGGGATGACATGGTCGTTCATGGGCTCGGTTCTCCGTTTTGAGTTCAGATCTCTCCGGCCTTGACGAAGCGGCTATAGGCGAAGGTGCCGCGCACCCCGCCGATCGCCAGGATAAGCGGGAGGAGCTGGATCACCACCTGGGCGTCGAGACCGCTGACCCGCGTGGTCACGACCAGCATATCGAGGATTACCAGGAACAGGATCGTGATCGCCGCCGCGCGCGAGCCCTTCCAGTTGGCCGTCGCCAGGCCGGCATAGATCACCGCGAAGAAGAGCTGGATCGTTGCGGGAATCAGCATGTCGCCACTCTCGACCCGCGGGTCGCCGGACAGCTGCACCAGGATCACGGCACCGAGCAGGAAGTGCATCGCCACCATGATCCAGGCCGCGAAGGTGCCGTTGCGCAGCGCCTGAAGGGCTAACGCCGGCGTGTGGGTGTGCGGATAGAAGATGCGCTGCAGATGGGTCAGGGCGGACGAGAGAAGTTTCATGCGCCGATCCAAGCATTCATGCGTCGCCGGGGCAACGCCCGCGCCGCCCATTTCATTCAACTGAACGGGAGAAAATCTCTCGTTAGACCACAGTTAAGTCTTTGAAGGACAATGGTGCCGCCTGCTGGACTCGAACCAGCGACCCCCGCATTACGAATGCGATGCTCTACCAACTGAGCTAAGGCGGCGCCTGAAAGCCGAGCCTTACCTATGTAAGGCCGCACCCCCGGTCAAGGCTTTGATTTCGTTAGCCCGTCTTCCTCGTTCCATATTCCTGATTAATAACGACCCACCATGACCGACAATAGCCCCGTACGCATAAGGTAGTTTGTCGATGCCTGTGAAACTCTGAGAAAGCCAGGACGGATTACGGTTCGAAACGGCAGGGTCAGCGGGGTCGTCCCATTCGTTGCGCACGACTTCACCCTGGACGGCAGTACGCGGGATCTGATTCTCGGCAACTTTGATTACGATGGCGTTAACCTTTGGCTCGTGATTGATGTGCAATTCCAGGACCGCAAGGCCGTAGGTAACTGGTATCAGGAATTTTTCGGTTGCAACGGTGCAGTCACGCTCACGAAGATCGACCCCCAGGCTAAGCCGTCCAGTGTTTATTCACCTAGCTTATCCGAGATCAGGCAACGACTTGTTCAGGTGGAAGAGCTTCTCGAAGAACGACTCATCACTGAAACCGAGGCGGCCGAAAAACGCCGGCAGATCCTGGACGATCTCTAGAGACAGGCAGTCATCGCTAGTTAAGCATCTAGCCGTAGCTTGGAGACAATCTCCTCGGGTTTATGTCGTTTCGTTGCCATCCTTGGTCCTCCGTTCACTAAAATACACGGTAGACCAATTCAAAAGGGGGCAGGTCAGTCAGGTCAACTTTCGGGCAAGGTCCTCAGGCCTCAGCTGGACATAGCGCTGCAACATTCTGAGGTCCTTGTGACCGGTGATTGCTGCTACCTCCATTGCGCCGAGACCTTTCTCGAAGAACCTTGTTGTTGCTTCATGTCTGAGGTCATGGAACCGAAGATCCGTGATGTCGGCCCTGCGGGTTGCTCTGTTCCAAAGGCCCTTCAGTGCCTCAGGGTGGACCGGTATGACGACACCACTCAGGCCCTTCGGTAGCGCCTCGATGGTTTGTCGTGCCATAGGCGATAACGGGACATCCCTGCTGTCACCATTCTTGGTCAGGGGCAGATGGACAAAGCTTTGGTCGAGGTGGACATGCTCCCAGCGGAGGCCAAGTAGCTCACCTCTGCGCATAGCTGTCTCAATGGCGAGGATAACCAGCGGCTGAAGGAACGGGTTCGATGACGCCTGACACGACATCATCAGCCGGACAGCAAGCCTCAGGCCCGGGGCACCGCCGGGGACGGATCGGTCTCGTCCTCGCCCGGAATGATCTCTGCGGTGCTTTCGGCCGCCGGGGCCGGCGGCGGCGCTTCCGTGATTGTCCGGTAAATGCGTGGCGGCTGTGACCAAGCCAGTGTCGCAAACGCACCGCAATGGCCGCATACCGCCGACCACTCATCTGCGACCGTGCCGCAATCGCCGCACACCCACGCGCTGTCGGCTTCGGCCATTGCCGCGCCGGCCAGCCATTCGGCCGGCGCCGTGGTGTCCTCCGCATCGTCGTCCGCGAGGCGCGCGCGCAGACGGAACACCTCGACCGTGGGCCGGTCGGTCTCCAGGGATTCGAGCTGTTGGCGTGCGGGCCCCCACAATCCAGCCTCCAGCGCCGCACGAGCAAGCGCGAGCCGGCTTTCGGGATGGTCCGGCGCACTGCGCACGATCGTCTCGACAGCCTGGTAACGGTCGAGTGGACCGGCCTCGGGGCCCAGGAGGTCGAGATAGACCGCCAGCAGTTCGGGATGGGGGGACCTGACCCAGGATCGCTCGATTACCTTGCGGGCGCGGCGCGTGCGGCCGTCATCCGCGACGAGGCGGGCGACAAGCGTGGCCGCCGGTGCAAGAGACGGATCCAGTTCTGCCGCCTTGCGGGCCTGGGCATAGGCGTCGGCGGCCTCCCCCGCCGCGCTTGCCGCGCGGGCCCGTTCCGTCAGCAATGCGGCCCGCTGGCGGCCGGCCAGCGCGGATGATGTGCGCTTGGATTTCTGTGATTCCTCAACGAGCTGCTGGGCTTCACGCCAGTTGCCGGCCCGGCTATGCAGCGAAACCAGCGTATCGACGACCCAGGGAGTCCGCGGCTTCAGCGCATGGGCGCGCCGGGCACAGGCCAACGCGCGCGCATCGTCGTTCTCACGCAGCGCATCCGTGATCAACCCGCGCAAGCCGAGGAACTCGGTATCCTGGTTCTCCAGCATGCGTTCGAACATGGCCCGCGCCGCGGCCTCGTCGCCCGCGATCTGCGCCGACTGGGCCTCCAGGAGCAATGTCATCGGTGCATGGCCGAGCAGACTGCCGGCCCGGCGCGTGTGCTTGCGGGCGCTCGCGGGGTCGCCGGCCGCGATCGCAACCAGGCCGTCCGAAAGGGCGCGCAATCCGGCGTCCTGGCGGTTGAGCCTGCGCCGCAACGACCATTCGCGCGGCCGGCGGTACAGCCAGCGCCAGGATCCGTATATCGCCGCACTCACAACGGCCAGCAGGAACACCGCCAGGGCAAGCACCCCGACCGACGTCTCGACACGCCAGCCCTGCCAGTCGAGCGAGACGACGCCCGGCCGATTCGCCAGCCAAACCGCAATCACGACAACCACCGCGACTTCAGCCGTGTAGATCAGAAACCGGATCATTGTGTGCCGCTTTCGCCCTGCAGGCGTTGCAGCGCGCGGGATTCGATCGTGGCGAGCGCACCGTGGGCCGCCACATGGGCCTGGGCTTGCTCGATCCAGGGCTGGATTGCATCACGCGCCGGTGAGGCCAGCGTCGCGAGCATTTCCAACGCCCTATCGACGTCACCCTCGTTCAGAAGGAATTCGGCGCGGGCGAGCCTGGCCTCGGTGGTGTTGCCGGGAACATCCGCACCTGTCCTGCGGATGCGGACGATCTCGCGCGCGCGCCGGGTAAGCTGGCCCAACAGATCCCCCTCGGCGGTTACGTCTTCGCCGGCGAGCACGCCGGGCACCAGTTGCGCGAAGCCGGCCAGCAGCGCCGGCAGGGTTGTCACGCCGGCATCGGCACTGCCGGCAAGCGTCGCTACCGCGTCGGCCAGGCCGGGATCATTGGCCGCGACCGAGCGAACCAGGTCAAGAGGTGCGCGGAACGGCGCACCGCCGAACAGGTCCCGGCGCAGTTGGCTCGCAGCAAGCGCCAGCGTCACCGCCTGCGAGGCTGCCGCGCCATCCTGCTTCCGGGCAGCCTCGAACGCTTCCTGGCGCGGTCCGATCTTGTCTAGGCGGTCGGCAAGAGCCTTGAGCTTGGTATCGAACTCAAGGATCACGCCAGACATGGCCTGCATATTGGTCGAGGCAAGCTGCACGGCGTTCTGGATCTCCTCTTCCAGCGCCCGGAGTCGAGCGTCCGAAAGCCCCCCACCTCCTGCCGGCGGGCTTGCGTCTAGCCGCTCAATCTCGGCGCGCAATTGCGTCAGTTGTTCACGCAACGGCGCCAGGACGGCATCTGAACCCGGTGGTGCAATCGTCTCGATCCGGGCGCGCAGGGCTTCGAGGTCGCGCGACAGCTCCGCGCGCGCCGCCTGTCCCGGATCGCCGAGATTGTCGCCCAGGCGGGCCACCCGTCCTTCCAGCACCGATATGCGGCCGTTTTCGCCGCCCGCGGCCCCCGGCCCCGCAGTCGTCCACCAGATCCAGCCGGCCGCCGCCAGCGAGATCAGGAGCGCCAATACGGCAAGACCGCCGCCACCCCGGCGCGCCGGCGGGGCCCCAGCGGCAGAATCAGTCGGATAAGATGGCGGTTTGTCGTCTTCGGCAGGTTTCTCGGGCGGTTTCGACGCGCTTGCGGCCGTCTCAGCGTCCGATGCCTGCTCCATCGGGGCGGATGGGGAGGGTTTGTCGGACGGATCGGGCAGTGTGATACCGGCGTCCGCCGCCGCGCTGCGCACCGCCTCCATGCGCGCCGAAGGAATGGAATCCCTCTGCTTCCATCCCTGCACCGTGCTGACGGGCACATCGAGCTTCCCTGCCATCGGCCGAATGCCGCCGAATGCATCGATTATCGCGCTCGCCGGATGATCGATATCGCCACCCATGCCTATCTCCTTGCATACGTACACGTACATACGCCGGTTCGGCGCGTCGATCCATAAAAACCCGAGAAATACGGCAATTTTTACGGACGTGTATGCCTATGTACTTATGGTATCCAGCGCGGCAAGAAGGTGATCCTGATCCGGCTTCCGCGCCACACCGACGCTCAGGAACCCGATCCCGGCCAATTTCTCCGCAACGGCGGCCGACAGACAAACCGCATGCACATCGCGACAGGCGTCTTCCAGTCCGGCTGCCGCTGCCAGTTCTGCGAATCCGGCAGCCGTGCGCGGCGAAAAGAACGTAATTGCGTCGATTTCACCCTGTTTCAGGCCCAAAATGACGTTATTCGGCAGCTTTTTCGCCATTTCGGCCCGATACAGGACCGTCCGAGTGATATCGAACCCCTCGGCCGATAGCCGCGCGGAAAGATCGCCGGCAACGGCCGTGCCCGCAACATGCAGCAATCGGCCGTTTTTCGGCTCAAGCTGTCCGCCCACCGACGCGGCAAGGGCCTCGACGTCGCCATCTGCGCTCTCGATTCGCTGAAACCCCTCCTTTTGCGCCGCTGCAGCCGTCGACGCACCGACCGCAAACACCGCGATGTCGCGACGGGCCGAGGCGGCGGCAAACGCGCGCGCGGCGTTCGCGCTTGTGAACAAAACGGCCTGCACCCCTCCTAAATCCACGGTTGCATCCGGTTGAGGGGAGATTTCAAGCAACGGCGCCAGCACGGGGTCATGGCCGTGTTCGATCAATTTCCCGGCAGTGTCCCCGGTATCCGGCTGCGGTCGGGTGACCAGCACACGCATGTCAGACGAGATCCTTGAAGAATTCCGAGCCCATGCGCTCACGCAACGCCTCTCCGACGGTGCGGCCAAGGGTTTCTGGATCGCGTGCAGTACCGGTCTGTTCGATGCGAGCCAGATCGCGCCCATCGGGCCAGGCCGCGAGGCCCGCCAGACGCAAATCTTCTCCCGTCAATCGTGCGAGGGCCCCGATGGGCGTTCGGCATGTCCCGTCCAGGGCATCGAGCATCGCCCGCTCGGCCTGCAGGCAGGCCAGCGCGGTTGCGTCGTTCAGGGCCTCCAAGCCGTCGGTCACCGTTTCGTCGCCGGCGCGGCACGCGACGGCGATCACGCCCTGCCCCGCCGCGGGCAGCATTTCATCGATATCCAGGATCGCATCGGCCGCATCCGCCTTGCCGAGCCGGCGCAGTCCGGCATGGGCGAGCAGGGTTGCATCCGCCTCACCGGCCGCGAGTTTGCGCAATCGCGTGTCGACATTGCCGCGAAACAGGACGATCTCGAGATCCGGTCGCCGGGCCAGCAACTGGGCCTGGCGACGCAAGGAGGCGGTTCCCACCTTGCCGCCGCGGGGCAACGCATCGATCGAGGCAGCGCCAATCAGCACGTCGCGCGGATCCTCGCGCTCCAGCGCGGCACCGATTGCAATCCCAACGGGCAACCAGGTTTCCATATCCTTGGCCGAATGCACCGCAAGATCGACGGCCCCGTCAAGCAACGCGGTATCGATTTCCTTTGTGAACATTCCCTTCCCGCCGACATCGGCCAGCGGCCGGTCGGTGACCGCATCGCCGGTCGTGCGAATGATCACGACCTCTGGCTGTGGCGCCTCCTGATGGGCCGCGGCCAGGCGGTCGCGGACCAGGTTCGCCTGGTACAGGGCGAGCGGACTGCCGCGGGTGCCGATGCGCAATACATTGCCGTTCATGTCCCCGTCATAGACGCATGCGGCGCAATTGCAAATCCGGTTCTGACGATTTCCGCCCCAGCGAGCGACCGGGAACGCCAAATGGGTTATATGACGGCTATGAAAGTTCTGGGGATCGAGACCAGTTGCGACGAAACCGCGGCGGCCATCGTGGCCGACGACCGCACCATCGTGTCCAACGTCGTGCTCAGCCAGCTCGACGATCATCGGCCCTTCGGCGGCGTCGTGCCGGAAATTGCCGCCCGCGCCCATCTCGAACATCTGGATTCGATCATTTCCCGGGCTCTCGACGAGGCCGGGGCAGATCTGACGGGGATCGACGGCATTGCCGCGACCGGTGGGCCGGGTCTGATCGGCGGCGTCATGGTCGGGGTGATGACCGCCAAGGCCATTGCCGCCGCACGCGGCCTGCCCTTGATCGCCGTCAACCATCTTGAGGCCCACGCCCTGACGGCGCGCCTGACGGACAATGTCGCCTTTCCCTACCTGCTGCTGCTGGTGTCGGGCGGCCATTGCCAGCTCCTGATCGTCGAGGGAATCGGACGGCATACGCTGCTCGGCTCGACCATCGACGATGCGATCGGCGAAGCCTTCGACAAGACCGCCAAGCTGCTCGGGCTTGGTTTCCCCGGCGGACCGGCGCTGGAGGCGGCGGCGCGCGATGGGGAGGCGGGCCGGTTCCGCCTGCCGCGTCCGCTCAGGGGGCGGGCGGGATGCGATTTTTCCTTCTCGGGCCTGAAGACGGCCGTGCGCCAGGCCGCCCTCGACCTCGGCCAGACGCCATCGGCGCAGGATGCCGCGGATCTGGCCGCCGGTTTTCAGGCGGCCGTTGCCGACGTGGTGGCCGACCGTTGCAGCCATGCACTGGACGCGTTCGCTGCCACATATCCCGATACGCCGCCGGTCCTGGTGGCCGCCGGCGGGGTGGCTGCCAACCAGACATTGCGCTGCACACTGACGCAGCTCTGCGACACGCACGGGGCAACGATGGTAGCCCCGCCACCGGCATTGTGCACGGACAATGCGGCCATGGTCGCCTGGGCCGGGCTCGAGCGGTTGCTTGCCGGCCAGGCCGACGGGCTCGAATTCCGTCCGCGTCCGCGCTGGCCGCTGGCCGAACTGGCCGCCGCGGAATAAGCTGCGGCCATGTCATCTGCCGACTCGCAAAGCATCAAGATCGAGGTGGAGCCGCTGTTCGCGACACCCGTCGCGATCAATCTGAGCTAGGCCGATGCAGCGGATATGCGTGATCGGAGCCGGCGCCTGGGGGACCGCGCTCGCCGCCGTTGCCCGGCGCGCCGGGCGCAACGTTGTGCTTCATGCCCATGAGGCCGAGACGGTGGCAGCCATCAACACGGATCACGAGAACACCGGCTTCCTGCCCGGCATAACGCTTGACCTGGCGATCACCGCAACCGACGACCTGAGCGCCGCCGCGGAAGGCGCGGATGCAATTCTCATGGTCACGCCGGCGCAGTTCCTGCGCCCAACATTGACGGCGCTCGCGCCGCCCGAGACCACCCCGGTGGTGATCTGTTCCAAGGGGATCGAGTTGGACAGCGGCAAGCTGATGAACGAGGTCGCCGGCGAAGCGGCACCCGGCCGTACCTTCGCCGTCCTGTCCGGGCCAACCTTCGCCGCCGAGGTTGCACGCGGCCTGCCGACGGCGGTCACGCTCGCCAGCGAGGATGCCGACGTCGCCGCCGCGCTGGCGACGGCGCTCGGCACACCATCGTTTCGTCCCTACACGGCAGGCGATGTAATCGGTGCGGAGGTCGGCGGCGCCATCAAGAACGTCATCGCAATTGCCTGCGGGATTGTCGACGGCCGGAGGCTCGGCCAGAACGCCCGGGCCGCGGTGATCGCGCGCGGGCTTGCAGAAATCGCGCGCTTCGCCGCCACGCTCGGGGCAGACCCCCGGACGCTGATGGGACTGTCGGGGCTGGGCGACCTGACCCTGACCTGCACATCCGTCGCCTCGCGCAACTATTCGCTCGGCGAAGCACTGGGCCGGGGCGAAACGCTGGAACAGGTCATGTCGGGCCGCCGCAGCGTGGCCGAAGGTGTGACGACGGCGCCGGCCGTCCTGACCCGGGCCGCAGCCCTGGGCGTCGAAATGCCGATCTGCGCCGCGGTCAGCGCCATCCTGCACGACGGCGCGGGCGTCGACGCGACCATCGCCGAGGTGCTCGCCCGTCCGCTCCGAACCGAGGACTGATCGAGTCCTGCGTGTGACACCGGCAACCGCACTTCATACAACGCCATATGCCCGGCCAACAGGGGCGAAACCCGAAAGAGCGCACCATGAGCGACAATGACGATACACCCGAGATGCGTGGCGACCGCCAGGTACTGTGCCACATCGATGAGGTGGGCGAGGCAGGCAAGGGATTCCGGCTGAAGGGGGTCTACCCCAGCAAGCCCGAGGCTGTGTTTCCGATATTCCTCGTCCCTGTCGGCGAGGATCTTCACTGCTACATGAACATCTGCCCACACCAGGGCACGCCGCTCGAGCTCAAGCCGGACACCTTCCTTGATGTGAACCGCGAGCTGATCCAGTGCTCGACCCACTGGGCCATGTTCCGCAAGGAAGACGGTTACTGCGTGAAGGGGCCGTGCGTCGGCCGGTCGCTGAAGAAACTGCCGGTGATGGTGGACGAGGACGGAATGGTGCTGTTTGGCGCCTGAATCACCAGAAAGAACGGGACAGCGCACCCCGGTTGCAGTTGTCTGGCCGGTCCAATTTCCTGATAATGCGCCGCAATAAACCCGGCGCATGCAATCGCCGGAAAACATGATCACCGGGGAGAGCGCGCGCCATGTTCCGCGAAAAATTTCCTGTTCCTGACGAGTGGGCGAAACGTGCCTGGGCCGACGAGGCCAAGTATCAGGAGATGTACCAGCAATCGATCGACGAGCCCGAGGCCTTCTGGGCCGAACAGGGCAAGCGCATCGACTGGATCAAGCCCTACACAAAAATTCGCGATGTCTCCTGGGACGCCGCGGATTTGCATGTGAAATGGTTCTACGATGGCGTCCTGAATGCATCGGTCAACTGCCTCGACCGGCATCTGGACACGCGCGGCGATCAGGTGGCGATCATCTGGGAGGGCGACGATCCCAAGGACGACGCCAAGATCACCTATCGGGAGCTCTACGAGCGGGTCTGCAAGTTCGCCAACGGGCTGCGTGAGCTCGGCGTCAAGAAGGGCGACCGGGTCACCATCTACCTGCCGATGATTCCCGAGATCGCCATTGCGATGCTCGCCTGTGCGCGGATCGGCGCAATCCATTCCGTGGTGTTCGGCGGCTTCTCTCCAGAATCCATCGCCGGGCGCATCGAGGACTGCGATTCCTCGCTGGTCATCACTTCGGACGAAGGCCTGCGCGGCGGCCGGTCCATTCCGCTCAAGGACAATGTCGACCAGGCCGTCGACAAGCTCCCCGATGGACAGGTCAAGAATGTCGTGGTGGTGAACCGCAACGGCGCCGACATCAACTGGGTCGAGGGCCGGGACGTCTGGTATCACGAGCTTGTCGCCGACCAGGCGAACGACTGTGCGCCCGAGGAGATGAGCGCGGAGGACCCGCTGTTCATCCTCTACACCTCCGGCTCGACCGGTAAGCCGAAGGGCGTGCTGCACACGACCGGTGGCTACATGGTCTACGCGTCCATGACCCATCAGTACGTCTTCGATTATCACGATGGCGACATCTACTGGTGCACGGCGGATTGCGGCTGGATCACAGGCCACAGCTACATCGTCTACGGCCCGCTGGCCAACGGTGCGACGACCCTGATCTTCGAGGGCCTGCCCAATTATCCCGATGCATCCCGCCACTGGGAGGTGTGCGACAAGCACCAGGTGAACATCTACTACACCGCCCCGACGGCGATTCGCGCGCTGATGCGCGAGGGCGACGACCCGGTGAAGAAGACCTCGCGCCAATCGATCCGTTTGCTCGGCACCGTCGGTGAGCCGATCAATCCGGAGGCCTGGCACTGGTATCACGAGGTGGTGGGCGAGAACCGCTGCCCCATCGTCGACACCTGGTGGCAGACGGAGACCGGCGGCATCCTGCTGACGCCGCTACCCGGTGCGACCATGCTGAAGCCGGGCTCCGCCACCCTGCCGTTCTTCGGCATCAAGCCGATGATCGTCGATGCCGATGGCAACGAGCTGGAAGGCGCGTGCGAGGGCAATCTGTGCATGACCGGCAGCTGGCCCGGCCAGATGCGCACGGTCTATGGCGACCATGAGCGGTTCATCGAGACCTACTTCAAGACCTATCCGGGCAAGTACTTCACCGGCGACGGCTGCCGGCGCGACGAAGACGGCTATTACTGGATCACCGGGCGTGTCGACGACGTGATCAACGTCTCGGGCCACCGCATGGGCACGGCGGAGGTCGAGAGCGCGCTGGTTGAGCATGACGATGTCGCCGAGGCCGCGGTCGTCGGATATCCCCACGACATCAAGGGGCAGGGGATCTATGCCTATGTCACCTTGAAGGCGGGCGTGGAATCGACCGAGGAGCTGCATGACGAGCTGATCAAGTTCGTGCGCAAGGAGATCGGGCCGATCGCCACACCGGACCTGCTGCAATGGGCGCCGGCCCTGCCGAAGACCCGGTCGGGCAAGATCATGCGTCGTATCCTGCGCAAGATCGCGGAGAACGCGCCGGACCAGCTGGGCGATACCTCGACCCTCGCCGATCCGGCCGTGGTCGACGATCTGGTCGAGAACCGGCAGAACCGCTAACCCGCACCGACAAAGGTTGTTCAAATGCAGATCGTGATGGTCGAGTTCGCCGTCGGCCCGGACCGGGTCGATGCATGCGTTGGCGCGCTCAAGGCGCTCACCGGCTCCCTCGTCGCGCCCCACCCCAAGTTCCACGGCGCGACACTGCATGTGGAAAAAGCGACGGGCACCGTCCTCAACTAAATGCGCTGGGACACCCACCAGGACTTCATCGATTTCCGGGATTCCAATGCCGAACAGATCGGCGCGGCCCTCGGCGAGTTCGGTCCCCAGGGCCGAATGCTTGACGTGGTGGCGGAGATTCCGAAGGGCCAGACCCGCCCGTCCGTCCGCAGATGCCCAAGCACCCGCGCGAGCGCGCGTGAGTCCTCCAGCGCATCGTGGGCGCGACCACCACATCGTCGGGCCCGTGGGAGAGAATGGTCAGGTCGCCGACGAACGTCGCGAATGCGGCCAGGGCATCGTCGAGCTCGGCACCGTCCCGTTCGATCGCATCCTTGGTGATGCCCGTGAAGACAACGAAATAGTCCAAAAGAACCGGATTCAGGATTAGCCGCACGAGCATCGAAAAGCTCGCCATCTATGCGAAGCCGTGTGCAGCGTCCACGCGCACCGCCCCGATCGGGACGACTTCCTTGAACTCGTCGGGGCCCGGCCAGCCGCGTTCGCGCGCGCCGTCCCAGCTCGTGTATTCGAAATCGACGATGACGACCGCGCCCGACGCCGGAAGGCCTCCGGTATCGGGCGTCACGTCTCGGACCGCCATATTGAGAAAATCACGCCGCGTACCGATATGAATGGGATCAGGGCCGTGTCAGAAATCGACGCAGCGTCCGTCACGCTCCCAGTCGCCGAACCGGGTCGGCTCCAGGCCCTTGGGCCCCCCGGTTTCTTTCGGGACGTCGGCTTTCACATCAGCGGCCGCACCGGCTTCCGAAGCCTCGGCGCTGGTCGCTGAATCCGCCGCATTTTCGGCGGATTTGGGTGCTGCACTCCCTCCGCCGGGAATTCGGGCGCGGTACTGCGGTGTGTTGTCCTTGGGCGCGGTGTAGGTCATGCAATTGATATGGACGATCGGCCGCCGTTTGCCAAGGAAATGCCGACCGCGGCGAGGCAGGCCTGAGCCTGGATTTGAGAACGGACAGATAGGTCATGTCGAATTACTTTCGCACCGCACTCCTCCTCGCCGCTCTGACGGCCATCTTCATGGGTGGCGGACTCCTGCTGGCGGGCACCGGTGGCATGTTGATCGCATTGGTAGTCGCCGCCGTAATGAATATTTTCGCGTGGTGGAATTCCGGCAGCGCGGTGCTGCGTTACTACCGGGCCCGGGAACTGAACGATCCGACCCACCCGCTGTACCGGATCGTGGCGCAACTTGCAGATCGCGATGGCCTGCCCTTGCCCCGGGTCTATATCATCGACAACCACCAGCCCAACGCCTTCGCGACCGGCCGGGGGCCGCAGAACGCCGCGGTGGCCGCGACGTCCGGCCTGTTGCAGATGATGAACGAGCGCGAGGTCGCCGGCGTCATGGCCCACGAGCTGGCGCATGTGAAAAACCGCGACACGCTGATCATGACCATCACCGCGACCTTCGCCGGTGCATTGTCGATGCTGGCCAATTTCGCGCTGTTCTTCGGGGGCAACCGCAACAGCCCGTTCGGCCTCGTCGGTACGCTGGCGATGATGATCCTGGCGCCGCTCGCCGCCATGCTGGTGCAGATGGCGATCAGCCGGACCCGCGAGTATCAGGCCGACCGGGAAGGCGCGGAAATTTGCGGCCATCCCGACTGGTTGGCCGACGCGCTGGAGAAACTCGAGGCCGGCGCCAGCCGGACCGCCAACCAGGCCGCCGACACAATCCGGCCACCGCGCACATGTTCATCGTCAACCCTTTGCACGCCCACAAGCATGACAGCCTGTTCTCGACCCACCCGAACACCGCGAACCGGGTGGCGCGTCTACGGCAAATGTCTGGAAACATTGAACCTTCTGGGTCCCTCGACACACAATCGGTGTCCGGCCCCTGGTCTTGGCCAAACCCCGATAACGACAGTCCTTGGGCGCGAAAATGACGAAAAACCCCCAAAATCTGGCGAAACGGTGGATAGATTGTCCACATATTGTATCTCATACTCTATTTTGTGGGCTTGCCCCCATATTCCCGCATGATCTAGGCTCGGGGCCAGGATCAAGGCTGGGTTCACTGGCCTTCGGGGCAATAAAACAAACGGGATACGGACATGTCGTGGACTGACGAACGGGTAACGGTTCTGCGCGATCTTTGGGCCAAGGGGCTTAGTGCGAGCCAGATTGCGGTGCAATTGGGCGGAGTGACGCGCAACGCGGTGATCGGTAAGGCCCATCGTCTCGGGCTGGAAAGCCGTCCGAGCCCGATCCGCGGCAACGGCAGCGGATCTCGGCGGCGCAACCGGGCGATCGACCGGGCGCTTGAGGCCAAGGCGCTTCGCGGGACCATGGCCGATGAGGAAATCGGCGGCGAGAAGGTGGTGCCCGAGGGTGGCAGCCGGGCCGACGAAGCCCCCCTGCCGCCGCTCGCGCGGCGCGGCGGGGACGTCAAGGACTGCCTATGGCCGATCGGTGATCCGGGCGATGAGGATTTCCGCTTCTGCGAGTCTGACACGGTCCCCGGGCGGCCCTATTGCGCGGAACATTGCGCCCAAGCCTATATCCGCAAGGACAAGACCGCGGCCTAATTTCAGCCACCACGTCAAAAATGGCCGCAGCGGGTCCCCGATTTTGGTGGTGACCGGCTGCGGCCTTTCTCTTTTTGGGGCATAAAGCGCCATGCCCGACGCACGTTCCATTGCCTGTCAGATACTCGACGCCGTCCTGGACGACGGCAAGCCGCTCGATACCGCGTTGGCCGAGCATCGAGCAATGTCCCAGCTCGACCCCCACGACCGCGCCCAGACCCGGCGGATCGTCGCCACGGTTCTCCGGCGGCTGGGCGAGATCGACCGGCGTATCGCGGACTGCCTCGACCGGCCCCTGGCCGGACGCCACGCACGGGTGCGCAACATTTTGCGGGCTGGCACCGCCGAGCTGATGTTCCTCGAGACCCCGCCCCACGCCGCCGTCGACAGCGCGGTCCGGTTGGCCAAATCCTATCGCCGGGGCGCCTTCAAGGGCCTCGTCAACGCGGTCCTGCGCCGGATCGGCCGGGAATCTCCGGCCGCCGCTGAGGATGAGGAATCAGCGGGTGAACGCAACACACCCAACTGGCTATTGCAGCGCTGGCGCGAGATCTATGGCGAGCAGACCGCCCGGGCCATCACCGATGCACATCTGAACGAGGCGCCCCTGGATATCACCCTGTCCGCACGCGCGGATCCGGCCGAATGGGCAGGCAAGCTCGACGCGGAGATATTGCCCGGCGGTTCCCTGCGACGGCGCACCGGCGGTCGCGTGTCTGAGTTTGCCGGGTTCGACGACGGGCTGTGGTGGGTCCAGGATGCCGCCGCGTCGCTGCCCGCCAAGATGTTGCGCGACGACGCCGCTGCACAGGTAATTGACCTGTGCGCGGCGCCGGGCGGTAAGACCATGCAACTGGCCGATCGCGGACCGAACGTCACGGCGGTCGACATTTCCAATGGCCGGCTCGCCCAGCTGCAGGAGAATCTGGCGCGCACAGGACTACCGGCAGAGATCGTCGGCGCCGATGCCACCCAGTGGCGGCCTGCAGACCCGGTCGATGCCGTCCTGCTCGACGCGCCATGCACCGCCACCGGCACCATCCGCCGGCACCCCGACATTCCGCGGCGTCGGCATGAGGCCGATATCACCAACGCGACGGCCCTGCAGGACCGCCTGCTGTTGGCCGCGGTCAACATGGTACGGCCCGGCGGCACCATCATCTATGCGGTCTGTTCCCTAGAGCCGGAAGAGGGCACGTCGCGCATCGACGCGCTGCTCGCATCCGGCGCTCCAGTCACGCTCGACCCCATGTCCCGTGACGACTGGCCCGAACTGGATGGCCTGGACCCTGCGGCGATCACGCCGGCAGGCACGCTGCGGACGCTGCCGTGCCACTGGTCGGAGCGCGGCGGCATGGACGGATTCTTCGCCGCGCGCCTCATCCGAAACTGATCGCGCGCAACCGTACGCCTCTGCTTGCGACGCAGCCGGGAAATCGGGTACCAGAACCCATGGCTCAATCGTCCCCTGTCCGCATCGCACCCTCGATCCTGGCGGCCGATTTCGCGAGGTTGGGCGAGGAAGTGCACGCCGTCGCCGAAGCCGGCGCCGACTGGATTCATGTCGACGTCATGGACGGGCATTTCGTGCCCAATCTCACTATCGGACCCGGCGTCGTCAAAGCGCTGCGGTCCCACTGCGATCTGCCGTTCGACGTCCATCTGATGATCAGCCCGGTCGACTACATGCTCGAGCCCTTCGCGGATGCGGGCGCCGACATCATCTCGCTGCATCCCGAGGCCGGCCCGCATCTGCACCGTTCGCTGCAGACGATCCGTGCCATGGGCAAGAAATCCGGTGTGGTGTTGAACCCCGCGACCCCGATCGACGCCATCGACCACGTGATGGACATGGTCGACCTGATCCTGGTGATGAGCGTCAATCCCGGGTTTGGCGGCCAGGCCTTCATCGAAAGTCAGCTCGACAAGATCGCCGCCCTGCGGACACGGATCGACGCCCATGTGGCGGCTGGCGGCCAGCCGATCGATCTCGAGGTGGACGGCGGCATCGATCGGGAGACCGCGCCGCGCGCGATTGCGGCCGGCGCCAACGTGCTGGTGGCCGGAACCGCGACATTCCGCGGCGGGGCCGACGCCTACGCCGACAATATCGCAGCCATGCGGGGAGGGGCGTGAGCGGCCCATGAGCGGCAACGTCTTTCAGGACCTGCGCTACGGCGTCGGCAAACTCTTCTACGCCTCGCCCGTCTACCGTTACACGCTGATCGGCCGCGCGCCATCGGACCTGGCCATTGTTCCGCCCGACGCCTGGCCGGGCAATGCCGAGCGCGGCGCTGCGATTTCGGCCGGCGAGCTGTCGTTCCTGGGCGAGACCGTCCACGGCGGCAAGCATGCATGGCGGCCAGTCGGGATGAGCGAGGCCTGGCTCGCCGAGCTGCACGGTTTCGACTGGGTGCGCGACCTGCGGGCCGTCGGCGGCGATGCGGCCCGGCGCAAGGCGCGCGACCTGGTCGGTGACTGGATCGAACACCAGTCGCGCTGGCAGGAGATCGCCTGGCGGCCGGACGTGCTGGCGACCCGCCTTTACGCCTGGATCGGACAGCATGATTTCTTCTGCGCGTCCGCCGATGACGAGTACCGCCGCCGCTATCTCGGAACCCTGGCACGCCAGACCAAACATCTGGCCCGGGTGCTGCCGGGCGGCGTCGAGGGGGCGGGCCTGATCCGGGCGGCCAAAGGTCTCACCGTGGCCGGTCTGGCGCTGCCCGGACACGATGCGTCATCGCGTCAGGGCCTGCGAATTCTGGAGCGCGCCGCCGAACTTCAGATCCTGCCCGATGGCGGGCACATCTCCCGCAACCCGGAGACCCAAGCCACAGTCCTGCGTGATCTCGTCGATGTCCGCAGCGCGTTGCTGGCGGCCGGCGAAGACATCCCAGCCTTCCTGCTCGGCGCGATCGACCGGGCAGCTCCCTTCCTGCGCATGCTGCGCCACAATGACGGCCGGCTGGCATTGTTCAACGGAAGCGGCGAGGGCGAGGACTGGCTCATCGATATGCTGCTCGCCCAGGCCGACGCACGGGGCCGCCCCCCGTCGAGCGCGCCCCATACCGGGTTCGAGCGCATCGTTGCGAACCGGACGGTCATTCTGATGGACACAGGCACGCCGCCGCAGGCGGGGCTCGATACGCACGCCCATGCCGGAACGCTCAGCCTCGAAGTCTCGATCGGAAAGGAACGTCTGATCACAAATTGCGGCGCGCGTCCAGGCAATCGGGACCCATGGGCGAGTGTGCAACGCGCGTCGGCGGCCCATTCGACCATGATCGTCGATGACACCAATTCCTCGGAAATCCTGTCCGACGGCACCTTCGGCCGGCGGCCCGATGCCGTGATCTGCGACCGCAGCGAAGATTACGGCAATGTCTGGATTTCGGCCAACCATGACGGCTACGTGCCGAACCTGGGCCTGGAACACGATCGCCGCGTCTATATGTCGGTCGACGGCGACGATATTCGCGGTGAAGACGTGCTCACCCGCGCCGGTGTGTCCGGCAATGCCCGCGCCGCGCGTGGCTTCGCTCTGCGCTTCCATCTGCATCCGTCGGTCCAGGCGTCACTCGTCCAGAACGGATCGGCGGTCCTGCTTCGCCTGCCCAGCGGCGCTGGCTGGCGCCTGATCGCAGACGGCGGCACCGTCTCGTTGGCCGAGAGCGTCTACCTGGGCGAGCCCGCCGATGTGCGCCGCAGCGAACAGATCGTGGTCTCCGGTGCCCTCGAGTCTGGATCGAGCGCTGCGCGGGTCAAATGGGCCCTGAAACGGGTGCCAAGGAAGAGCTGACCGGGCACGTCGACACCCCCGATCCTTACCCTTCCTTAACCAACCCGGCAGAGCATGTGCACAACTCGCCACTCACCGGCCACGCATGTGCGAGGACGCGTTGTCAAAAGTTCTGGTTACCGGCGCCGGCGGTTTCATCAGCTCCCATCTGGTCGAACGTCTGATCACGGAAGGCGAGGACGTCCGTGCCTTCGTGGAATTTGATTCCCGCGGCTCGCGGGGCTAGCTCGACAATTTCGAGGCCGAGACTCTGGACGCAATCGACGTCATCGCCCGTGACCCGTCAGTTCATCAATACCGGAATCTACGTGCTGGGACCTGACGCCCTGGAATTGCTACCCGAAGACCGCGTCTTCGACATGCCGGACCTGTTCGAGGCCTGCCGCATGGCGAGACTGAACACCCTTGCCTATCCGGTCGAGGAATACTGGGGGGATATCGGCCAGCTCGAAGACTACCGGCGCGCTAACGACGAGTTCGCCTCGATTTTTTTCTAGTTCCGCCGGACAGCCCTAAAGCTGCCAGCGTCTGACACCAGCGGGCAAATCCACCTGCCTCCACGTACCCTTCACGTCGGCCAACAAGCCATCTGAAGCAAGCAGCCGGGCGAGATCAGCACCCTGCAGAGTCTCATATTCGCGGTGGCGCACCGCGCCCACGACACTGTCGTAGCTGGCAACATCCTGGAGTGTGGGCAAGAGGTCGATCTCGAAGAGCGCACGGGCTTCGTCCGCATCTGCATGGGGGTCGTGCACGTCGACCTGATGCCCCATCGTGCGCAGGGCCTCGACGATATCGACAACCCGCGAGTTCCGCAGGTCCGGCACATTCTCCTTGAAGGTCAATCCGAGGATCAGAATCCGTGCCGGCGTGCCGTTCAGCCGCGACGCAATCTCACCAGCGATAAAGGGGCCCATGTCATCGTTGATTCGACGGCCCGCCAGGACAACTTCTGGATTGTGCCCAACTGCCTGTGCAGCATGGGCCAGGTAGAAGGGATCGACACCGATACAATGGCCCCCGACCAGTCCCGGCTGAAACGGCAGGAAGTTCCATTTCGTGTTGGCGGCCTCGAGAACATCGAGAACATCAAGCCCCATACCGTTCAAGATCACGGCAACTTCATTGACGAAAGCGATGTTGATGTCGCGCTGAGCATTCTCGATCACCTTGGCCGCCTCGGCCGTGCGGATATCGCGCGCCTGGAAAACATCACCATTGTTCACCGCGCCATAGATTTCCGCCAAACGGGAGGTCACATCTGGTGTCTGACCGGCCACCACCTTGGTAATCCTGTCAACGGTGTGTTCGCGGTCCCCGGGATTGATGCGCTCGGGCGAGTAACCGAGAAAGAAACCTTCGCCACAAACCAATCCCGACCCGGCTGCCAGAATCGGCCCACAAACATCCTCCGTTACGCCGGGATATACGGTCGATTCGTAGACGACAATGTTCCCCTCGGACAGATTGCGTGCCACGATTTCACTGGCGCCGCGCACGGCCCCGAGATCGGGTTTCTTATCCTCAGAGACCGGAGTGGGAACCGTGACGATAAAGATGTCCGTCCCCGCCAACGACTCCTCGAGATCGGTCAGGTTCAGGCTCGTGTCCCGAAGATCGTCCGACGCCACCTCGTCCGTGCGGTCCCGATGCTCTCGCAGTTCGGCAATCCGCCCGGAATCGATGTCATATCCGGTGACATCGAAATGCCGGGCAAGATGTATCGCCAGAGGCAGACCAACATATCCGAGACCGACAACGGAGATACGTGTTGAGGAGGACATGACGAACGGCTCCGGTGGCGGCTGCTTGAACGCGCTAACGCGCGTGGCTCATAACGCGGACAGGGGCATAATGCCAAGTGTGATGGATCGGTAGAGTTTTTTTTGAATGCAGGACAATTCTGCTTGCATCTGCACAATGATTGCCGCAACTGGTCGAAAATCCAGCCTTGAGCGACGTTGGCCAGTATTGTTCGCCGATACACTTGCTTTGGGATTGCGACTGGACTACACAATTTACCTTGAAAAAATAGTAATATTTTTGTTACAACAAATAATATATGTGAATTTAATCGTCTCGACAGTCTCGAATCCCGGAGCATCTAAATCCTGCGCGAGGCCTACGCATGCGCGCGGCCCTTGGCGATGCTGTGGTCGATCGGCAAGGATTCCAACGTGACCACGGCGTCCGAGCGCATGGGCTGGTACGACGGACTGACCATCCTCGAAACCCCGCCCCAGTTCTCCCATCCGCCACCGCATATCAGTTCGGCGTTCCGGGCCCAATTTCTGCTAATACATTGAATCACTTGACGTTCACCCCTTGAACGCCGTATGTTCAAAAAGTGAACATGCTGATATGACCGACGCTGAACGCATACCTAACTCGCCGAAGGCAGACGATGCCGAGATTACGCTCGGCATCCTGAATGCCGTGCACGAGAACGAACGGATCACCCAGCGCTCCGTCGCACAGGATCTGGGCATCGCGCTCGGGCTGGCGAACGCCTATCTCAAGCGCTGCGCCAAGAAGGGCCTGATCAAGGTCAGTCAGGCACCGGCCAACCGCTACGCCTACTACCTGACCCCGCAAGGTTTTGCCGAGAAGAGCCGGCTGACGGCCGAGTATCTGTCTGACTCCTTCCGCTTCTTCCGAAACGCCCGGACCCAGTGCACCGAGGCGCTGCAGCTGGCCCGGCAACGCGGCTGGCGGCGCGTGGCGCTGTATGGCGTGAGCGAGCTGGCCGAGGTTGCTTCCCTGTGCGATGCAGCCGAAGTCGAGATCGTTGCGATCATCGCTCCCGACCAGGGACCCGCGAGCGTCGCGAATCTCCCGGTGTTCAGCACACTCGAGGCGGCGGGCGACATCGATGCTCTGCTGTTCACCACCCTGGCCGATCCGCAGGCGCAATACGACGAACTGATACAGAGATTCCCGGCGGAACGGGTACTGGTGCCCGCGCTGCTGCGCATCAGCACTTTCGGCAACGAGGCGATGGACGGATGAACAGCGACCAACGCTGGTTCGTGGTGCGAACCCAACCCAATGGCGAATTCAAGGCGTTGGCCCACATCATGCGTCAGGGCTTTGATGCCTATCTGCCGCGCTACCTCAAGCGCCGGCGGCACGCACGCAAGACGGACACGGTGCAGAAACCGCTCTTTCCCGGCTACCTGTTCGTCGGCATGGATCCGGAGCACGCCCGTTGGCGCGCACTCAATTCCACGATCGGCGTCAGCGAGCTCATCTGTCACAGCGGCGTGCCCGCACCGGTCCCCGACCAAATCATCGGCGATATTCGCAGACACGAGGACGAAAGGGGCTATGTGGTCCTGGGTGAGCGCGCCGGCCTGAAACCCGGCGATAAAGTGCGGATCACAGATGGCACGATGGCCGACCAGGTTGGCATATTCGATGCTCCATCGGACCAGCACCGCGCATTCCTGTTGCTCGAACTTCTCGGGCGGCAGGTACGGGTCAAAATGCCCCTGACGGCGCTTGCGCCAGCAAACTGACATTGTGAATCCATAGGCTCGATTTTTCGGCTGTCACAGCGGCCTGGCTTCGGAGCCCGGATCAGAAGACGATCCTCTTTGCGATCGCAACGCGTTGATGATCGCCACGAGGGTTGCAACCAGTGCCACCTGAGCCAACGGGATAATCGGCATGAAGTACCGGAGTTCCGTATAGACCAGCGCATAGGACAGTGAAAAGACGAGGTACCCAGCCCAGCATTGAAGGGCGATCAGCGCCGGGCCCAGCCACACATTTCCCGCCTTGCCCCTTCGCGCAAACCAGATCGGTGGCCCCAATACGAACACAACGAACAGCACCAGGCTGATTGCGCGCAGGCCCATATCGGCGCCCAGCACAAGCGCTCCTCCGACCGAAAAATCCTTGCGCAAGTTCTTGATCTGCCCACTGCTTCCGGCGATCAGACGTTCCCCTTGGCCCGGCCCCAGTTGGAAATACTCGTTGGCATTGAAAAGCGGGTGGGCGATCAGGAACGCCATCTTTTCAGGCGCCAGATTGCGCAACGTGTTGCGAAGCATGAGACCAGGGTGGTCCTCCAGGGTTTGCCGCCACTTCTCCTTTGCCAATCGGGCCATCTCCCGGTCGGTCAGTCCGTCGCGCTTGCGCAGCGTATTCAGAACGGCGAAGACGGCATGCAGCTGGTGCATGCCGGCAAACCTGTCGTTGCTGGTCTGGCGGACCGCTGTATCGACGACGCCGTCGCCGGTGAACGGGTCGCCGTAACCCCGGATATATCCGTAGACCGGCGCCTGTAGCCAATTGATGTGACCCGTACCACCAATAAAGGCCTCGTCCAGTCGATACTGGTTCCAACTCATATAGGTGCCAGACAGAATGGCGATCGCGAGGACAAATACGCTGGCGCGCGTCACGATGAGGCGCAGCGCGTTCTCTCCGAACATGACCCGACGGCGAAGTGCAGCAACCAGAATCAGGCCCAGCGGTATCACCGCCAGATACAGTCCGGCTTCGCGCATCCAGATGCCGAGCCCATAAGCGACCCCAAGACCAAGAATGCGCCAAAGCCCGAGCCGCCACAGGCCACATCCCCAGCCAATTATCGTGAACGCCACGAGAATGAAGATCGACGCATTCAGGCTATCGGTCAGGATCGCCTGGTCATAAAGCAGCGACCCCGACATTGTGTAGAGCACTAGGACAAGCCGTCCGGCCCATGCACGGTTCGTCACCGTTTCCGTGACACGCAGCACCGGAATTAGCGCCGCCACGCTCACGAGACTCTGCAGGATCGCGGTCGCACTCGCCCAGGCCGTGCCGAAGACCACCATCATGGGCATGATGACCAACGGGTAGCCGATGGTCCGGAACACCATGTTCGTATCCACCGCATCGCCGCGTTCGGTCAGCCAGCTTCCGTCGGCCAGCATCCGTTCGGCGATGTAGCTGTAGCCGCTGCTGTCGGGAAAGAAGACGGGTCCGAGCCAGAGGACCAGCACCACTTTCAGCACCGCGGCTGCGCCAAGCATCGGCCATAGCAGCGAGTCCCTGAAGATAGCGGATGACGCCGTCATTGGTGGAACCTCGGCAGATTTCCGACCGATCAGAGCACAGTCGGTTAGCTTGACTTCCTATCCGAATGCCGCACATTTGGGAAGCGCGTCGGGCCATCGACGAATTTCACGTCACGGCGCAAGCACCGGGGTAATCCATTGCAATGGCCCAGGACCTAAAAAGACAAGTCAGCCGCTATTCGGTCGTCGGCATCGTCAACACGCTGACAACCTTGCTGGTGATTTATGCCCTCAAGGCGATCTTCAGCACCGGTGATTATTGGTCCAATGCCGCGGGCTACGGTGTCGGCCTGATCCTGAGTTTCTTCCTGAATCGCACCTACACATTCGGCCATGATGGCGCGGTATCCGGCGCAGCGGTGCGGTTCCTCGTCGCCTTCGCGATCTGCTACGCGATCAATCTCGCCGTGGTTGCCGTGCTCGTCGACGGCCTCGGGGTGAACGGCTACCTGGCGCAGCCCTCCGGGATGGTCTTCTTCGCCGTCAGTTTTTATATCCTGTTGAGAATGCATGTATTTCGACGCGCAACAACGCCGAAGACGCCGCCTGCGTGACAAGTTTGGACTGGCCCCAGAGCGGCGTGGTGCGTTAGAAAACCCACGGGGGTGAACTCCGCCGGGTTAACGGCAAGCCTGACGATTTACGACCCTATTTTCTGGACCGACACCATGACCGACCCAAGCCGCCAAGCCATTCTGGATGCCTGCCGGACCTATTACGAAAGTCGCAATCAACCGAAGTTTGAACCCGGCCGAAGCTACATAGCCTCCTCCGGCAAGACGATGGACGCCGACGATCTTGTGAATCTCGTCGATGCATCACTGGACATGTGGCTAACGGCCGGGCGATTCACCGAGACATTCGAACGGCGCCTGGCACGGAAGTTCGGATTGCGCCATGCGAGCCTGACAGTTTCGGGATCTGCAGCGAATCTTCTGGCGTTCTCTGCCTTTACTTCGCACAAGCTGGGCGAACGACGGATTGCCGAAGGCAGCGAAGTCCTGTCTGTCGCCGCCGGTTTCCCAACCACCATTGCCCCGATTGTGCAAAATCGCTGCGTGCCGGTCTTCGTGGATGTCGACCTCGCCACGGGGAATGTCCTTGCTGACCGGCTCGAAGATGCCGTCACCGACAAGACCGCCGCGATTATGATCGCACATACGCTCGGCAATCCCTTCGACCTGAAGACCGTGATGGAGGTGGCCGAACGCCACAATCTTTACGTGATTGAGGATTGCTGTGATGCGTTCGGCGCGCGCTACGAAGACAAACCGATCGGCACCTTCGGCGATGCCGCCACGCTAAGTTTCTATCCTGCCCATCACATCACCATGGGTGAGGGCGGAGCCGTCCTGACTAGGAAGAAGTCCAACAATCTTCTGGTCAACTCGTTCCGGGACTGGGGCCGGGATTGCTGGTGTCTGCCGGGAAAGGACAATACCTGCGGCAAGCGCTATGAGTGGCAACTCGGCGATATGCCCTACGGCTATGATCACAAGTTCGTCTATTCGCACCTCGGCTACAACCTGAAGCCAACCGACATGCAGGCGGCCATCGGGGTAAGCCAGTTGGACAAGGTCGATGACTTTATTGCCGCGCGCAACGCCAACGTAGCCGGATATATGAGGGCGTTCCGGGACGCTGGCCTCGACGAGCACTTCATCCTGCCGGAGGCAACACCGAATTCTGAGCCGTCCTGGTTCGGCTTTTTCCTGACCATTCGCGACGACAGCCCGCTGGACCGCCGCGATCTCCTGTCACACCTGGAAGATATGCGGATCGGGTCGCGGCTGCTGTTCAGCGGCAATATCATCTATCAGCCGGCCTTCGAGGGGGTCGAGTATCGGGTGTTCGGCGACCTGACCAACACAGACAAGATCATGAACGACAGTTTCTGGCTGGGCTGCTGGCCGGGAATCAGCAGTGACCAGATTGCCTACGTCACCGACAGCATCGTCGACTATCTACGCAAAAACCATTGAGGCTCGCATGAGCCGCGCCATCGAATAGACCTGCCATGCGCGCGCTGATCACCGGAGCCACGGGCTATATCGGAACCGCGCTTGCACGCCATCTCCATACGGCAAAATGGGAGGTGCATACGTTGTTGCGGGCCTCGTCCGACCCGGCACATTTGGGTGCGGCCGTGCAAGACATCACATGCCACCGGATCGATGAGTCCGAAGGCGGTGCCGCGGTCGCGCTGGTCGAGGCCGTCCAGCCGGACTGTGTCTTCCATCTTGCATCGCGCATCCAGCCGAGCCACACGGCGAGCGACATCCGGCCCCTTCTTGCATCCAATATCGCCCTGGGCGTGGAACTGCTTGAAGGAATTGCCCGGATCAATGCGGATCGGCAATCAGCGTCTTCCGTGTTGGTGGCAGCCGGCACCTACTGGGCCCATGGGGAACGTGGCGAGGGAGCTCCGAACAGCCTCTACGCCGCAAGCAAGCACGCGTTCGAAGCCTTCCTGCCCTTTTATTCGCAGCATCGCGGCGTGCCGTGCTGCAGCCTTCTGCTCTACGACGTCTATGGACCCCGCGATCCACGCGGCAAACTTATACCGACCCTGGTCGAAAGCGCCCTGTCGAAGCAGTCCAGCCCGCTCGCCATGTCTCCGGGCGATCAGTTACTGGATTTGGTCTATCAGGATGATGTTGTGCGAGGCTTCGTCATCGCGGCAGAAGGGCTGCGCGCTGGCAGCATCGACGCGGGCCGGTATCGGCTCTACAGCGGAGAACGGGTCTCCCTCAAAGCTCTCGTGGAGAAAATTGCGACGATTGCCGGCCATGCACCTGCGGTGGAATTCGGCGCCAGACCGTACCCAGGCAATCAGATCATGGTACCTTTGGGTACAGGGCCGCGCTTGCCCGGCTGGGATCCGGCCGTGTCGCTTGCGCAAGGCCTACAGACCCTGCTGTCTGCGGATCCGGAGGCGTCGTCATGAGTGAGTCAACCGAGACCCGGCCGCTGATATCACTGGTGGTCCCGGTCCTTAACGAGGAAGACAATCTCGGCCCGCTTGTCGAACGCGTGGACGCTGTGATGACGCAGGTCGCAGACCGCTACGCATACGAGCTGGTGTTCACCGACAACCATTCCGACGATTCGACGTGGCAAAAGCTGGAGGCCCTGGCCGCGCAACGGCCGGATGTTCAAGCCTATCGCTTTTCAAAGAATTTCGGCTACCAGAAATCGATCCGCACCGGCTACCTGAAAGCGCGCGGCGCGGCCGCTATCCAGCTGGATGGCGACCTGCAGGACCCACCCGAGCTGATACCGGAGTTCCTGGGTCACTGGGAGGCGGGATCGAAGGTGGTCTACGGCATCCGTCGCAGCCGTAAGGAAGGCGGGATGGTCACGTCGGCTCGGCGCGCCTTCTATTGGCTCATCGATGCGCTATCGGAAGATCCGTTGCCGCGCGATGCTGGCGATTTCCGGCTCATCGACCGCCAGGTCATCGAGGTGCTGCGGGCCGACGGGGACGTTCATCCCTATATTCGCGGTCGCATCGCAGCGATTGGGTTCACTCAAACCGGCATCCCCTACGATCGCTCCGCGCGGCAAGCCGGCGACACAAAGTTCCAGCTCTGGAGCCTGGTTCGGCTCGCGATTGATGGCATCACCAGCCATTCCGCCAAGCCCCTGCGCCTGGCCACCTATCTTGGTATCGGCACCATGGCGGGTTCGTTTCTTGCTGGCCTGGTCTACCTGTCGGCACGGATCATTTTCGGCGTGGACTGGCCTGCCGGCTTCGCGACACTGGTCGTGATGGTGTTGTTTTTCAGCGGCCTCAACAGCCTTTTGCTCGGCCTGATGGGCGAGTATGTGGCGCGGATATTCGAACAGCTGAAGCAGAGCCCGGACACGCTGATCGAGGCCAGCCTGAACGACCCCGATACAGACCGCTAGTCAGACCAGATAACCGGAATCACGCCGCACGCGATTGTCAGCGATCCGCTGCTGCCACCAGGCAACGGTTTCCTTGAGCCCGGCGTCGAGGTCTGTCGCCGGCCTCCAGCCCGTTGCCGTGTTGAGGCGTGCCGGATCGGCAATCAGGGCGCGGACCTCGGAATTCTCCGGCCGGAGGCGCTGGGCCTCGCTTTCCACCGGCTTGTTGGTGCCGGTGATGTCGCGCACGCGCTCGATCATCTCTCCGACCGAAACCATCACACCGGTCCCGGAATTGTAGGGCCGACCATAGTCGATGGCCGCAGACGTGCCGACCGCGCGGAACGCATCGACCGTGTCGCCAACATAGTTGAAGTCGCGCGTCGGCGTGACATCACCGATCCGAATCGCTTCGCAGTTCGGATCGAGCGCCTGGCGTATGACGGTCGGGATCACCGCGCGTTCGCTCTGGCGTGGCCCATAGGTGTTGAATGGGCGCAGGATAGCCACTGGCAGATCGAACGAGCGGGCAAAGGCTTCGGCCATCATGTCCGCGCCAATCTTGCTCGCCGAATAGGGCGACTGACCCTGCAGCGGGTGGCTCTCGGATATCGGCGTAACCAGCGCCGTGCCGTAGACCTCGCTCGTCGAGGTGTGAACAACACGCTCGACACCATGGTCGCGGCAAGCCTCGAGCACATTCAGAGTCCCAGTGACGTTGGTGTCGACATAGGATGCCGGCGCCTCATAGGAATAGGGAATGGCAATCAGTGCAGCCAGGTGAAAGACAATCGTCTTTCCCGCCACGGCGCGGTGCATGAAGGCTGGGTCGCACACATTCCCGCGCAGAATCTCGATCTCGGCCGCGACCGCTTCGTCGAAATCGTCAAGCCAGCCGATATCACCGAACGGGTTGTACTGCGCCATTGCAGTGACTTGGGCACCGTCGCGCACCAGCGCTTCGACGAGATGCGACCCAATGAACCCGTCGCCACCGGTGACCAGAACGGTCTTGCCGGTGAAGTTCACGATGTCGTCGGAGTTCATTTGGGCCCCTCAAATATGTTGTGGAGTTGGGTCGGACGCGGACGGGGCCACGTCGGTGGGAGTGTCATAGAGCGCGGCAAAGCGGTCGATCATACGGTCGAGCCCGAACTCGCCGGCAATGCGCATTCGCGCAGCCGCACCACGCTCAACCATGGCATCGTCGGACAGTGCAAGCAGCGCACCCAGCCCGTCACGCAACGCGCTCGCGTCACCCGGCGGTACAATAGTTCCGACCTCACCGGCAATCAGACGGGCATCGCCCACATCGGTGGCGACAGGCACGAGGCCGGTGCTCATACCCTCGGCGAGCGCGTTGGAAAACCCCTCACCGAACGCCGAACCGGAGACGATGATATCGGCGGCGTTCAGCAACGCCGGCACGTCGTCACGCACACCAAGGGCTCTGACATTGGCGGGCAGGTCCAACGCCTCGGTCCCGGCGCCGACCAACAGAAGCTGTAAGTCGTGTAACTGCCTGGCGGCCTCAATCAGGCCGGCATGGTCTTTCATCGGGTCAACGCGCGCGACATTGATCGCCACCCGCCGTCCGGACGGAATATCGAGCTTTGTGCGCCACGCGTCACGCTGCACGGCATCCGGGAGAAAACGCCTCGTATCGACGCCGTTGGCGATGACCTCCAGGCGGCGCGGCCGGTAATTGTGCTCGAGGTGCGCATCGGCACCGGCCGTCGAATTGGCAACAACGATATCGGGCGAACGCGAGAGCAGCGCCTCGGTGCGAATCAGCCAAGCATGGCGTTCAAGGTCCATATCGGAGCAGCGGATGCCCCACATCAGGCGACGCCCCCGGCGCCCGGGCGTGGCCCAATGCACCAACGTCGATGCGATGTCGCCGTGATACATCCAGCCCTGAATGACATCAGGCCGGAACCGTCGGGCCAGGCTAACAAGGCGCGGCAGGGCTGTGGCAAGGCCGGCCGGCCGTGCAAGATCGAGCCGGGTGAGCGGGACATCGCGACTCTCCAAGCGCCCGGCCAGCGGTGCAGGGCCGGACAGGCTGACGACATGTTGTGGCATGCCGCGTATGGCGAGCGCGGTGGCGAGCTGCGTCAACACGGTCTCGGCACCACCGACGCCGAGACCAGAGACAATGTGCAGGATACGCGTCACGCCACGCTATCGCCGGGACCTACGACCAGCGCAAGCTGGGTGAACAACGCGTCATCGTCGTAACGCTCGCGCCACCAATCGCCGATCTGTTCCGACGCTTGGCCCGGCAACTTGCGTGTCGGAATCAGCGTCGCGGCGATCCCGTGCGCGGCGAAGGTTTCCACAATATCCGGCGCGCGCAGCAGGTTGATGGCCTTGCCGCGCTGTTCGATATAGGCCTCTGGCGGTTTTTCGTAGAGACCATCGTACGGGCTGGCGGTCGGGTAGTGGTTGCCGAAATCGACGAGATGGAGGAATCGGGTTTGCGGTGCCTGAATCTCGGCGAGCTTGGCAACCGTATCGTCGAGCGGAAAGACATGCTCGAGCACCGATTGAGAAAGAACGATATCGACAGCGCCCTCGATGGCCGCGGCCTCGAAGCCGCAGCGATGGATCGACAGGCGCGCATCGAGCGCATCGCGGAAGGTGGCAAAATCCATGCGCGGACCGTAGAGCGCAACCAGATCGGCGTGGAAAACACGCAGATAGGTATCGACCACCGCCGGGTCACGCAGCAGAGCAGGATCCCATTCCGGCTCGGCGCTTTCAAAGTTGCTCGCGCCACGGAAAATCGCCAACGGGCCGAATCCGGCCAGCGGACCGCAGCCGATCTCAACCACACGTCGGCCCTCGAAGTCGAGCGGTTGCCAGGACATATGCTGCGCGGCGATGGCTTCCTGCCGGGCCAGAAGTTCGGCGAAGCGGATACCGCGCGCATGTTTGGGCGACGACATCAGTTCATTCACCGTCCAGGCAGGACCACCGCGCAACCCGGGCAGCCGGTGCCGGAGAATGCGCCAGGTCTCACGCGGCGTTAGGGACAACAGGTAGGAAAGGCGTGGCATGGGGTCTTCGGTACGACTCGGGGTTGATCAAGCGAGGCAGTCGTCGAGCAGATCCTGGAATCGCGTGACCACCGTCTCGGTATCGTATGCAACGGGCAGCAGATTGGGCCGCAGGGATTCAGCGCGGGTCGCATCGGGCGCCAGGCCGCCGATCAGCGCGATCAGGTCGGACTCGAACGGCGCAATCCGAACCGCGCCACCGGTCTTGTCCGCAACCTCCGCCAGACCAGATTCGGGCGTTGCAAAAACCGGTGTGCCGAGTGCGAGCGCTTCGAGAGCAACGTTCGGCAAGCCTTCCCAGCGCGACGGCATGACCAGCGCATCGGCGCCAGCAAGGTGCGGCGCGAGATCGGCCCGGTAGCCGGCCAGGCGGATACGCGCGCCGAGGCCTAGTGCAGCAATGCGCCCAGCCAACGCTGCATGGTTGGGGCCTTCGCCAAAAATTGTCACACGGCTATCAGCCGGTAGATGTGGCGCGGCCTCGATCAGCCGGTCGAACCCTTTCTGGTCCGTCAACCGCCCGGCGCCAACGAGACGCAACCCGGGACCGACTTCTCGCTGCGGCGGCGTTGCATCAGCGCGCAACCGCCCGGTATCGACCTGATTAGGTAGCAATCGGATGGAATCCCCAACCGCCGGCGCAATGTTGGCCAACTCATCGGCAACGGCCTGCGTCTGTGCAATGATCCGGGTCGCGCGCGGATAGAGCCGTTTGTACGGCTGCAGTCGGCGCAGAAATCCGGGCAAGGCCGCCAGGGTCGCCGCGGGCGCATTGGCCTCGCGCACAACGATGCTGGTGCGACGCGGCAACAACGGTGCGACGGCGAGTAGTGCCAGATTGGTGTAGGCAAGCGTCGAGACCACGACCGCCGGCTGCAGGCGCCGCAATCTACGTACGAACCAGGGAATGCCCGAGACAAGACGCGCGGCGTTGCCTCGGTCCGCCAACACACCATCGGGCAAAGGCAGCGTCGCCGCGCCCCCGACGATCAGCAGGTGCGGCACAAAGCGGCTGCGGTCCAGTTGTGCCGCCAGCGTCAGCATAACTTTCTGCGCACCGCCACCGCCGAGGTCTGGCAGCAGGAAGGCAATGCTCTGCGGATTGGCCATTGCGGCGTCAGAATACCGGCTGGATTTCGTCACGCGATATTTTTCGCGACCAGATAGTTGTTGAGCGCAAGATACTCGAGACCGGATAGACGCAACACACGCAGCGCGTCAGCCGGCCCGCAGACGATCGGCTCGCCATGCAGATTGAACGAGGTGTTCATAATGGCGCCACGCCCGGTGCGCTTGCGGTATTCAGCTATCACAGCGTGGTAGTCGGGGTTGGCGGCGCGGGTCACCACCTGTGGCCGGATCGTCCGGTCCTTGGGGTGCGAGGCCGCGCTGATGTCCTTGTATCGATCTTCGGCCGTCGGAAACGCGAAGGTCATGTATTGCGGCGCAATACCCTTCGGGTCGTCAAAATACTCTTGGGCTGCCTCCTCCAGAATGCTCGGCGCGAACGGCATCCAGAAATCGCGCATCTTGATCATTGCGTTGATCGTATCGACACGGCTGAAATCGTCGGCGGGCGACAGGATACTGCGGTTGCCCAGTGCACGCGCACCCCACTCCATCGGACCTCGGCATGATGCGACGATCTCTCCATTGGCGAGTAGTTCGGCAATCGCAATGTTCATGTCGTCGGGCTGGGTGACCTCCAGCGCAGACATTTTGGTTGCCTCCTCAACGGCCGCCTCCTCCTCGTCGCCCCGCGAACCGCCGAGATAAAGGTTCGGCAGGACACTCGCCTCGAAGGATTCACTGGCATTGGTCTGGTGGTAATGGTGCAACGCGGCTCCGATCGACAGCGATTCGTCGCCCGCACTCGGCATGACGTACATCGATCGGACTTCAGGCATTTCGGCGATCAACATGTTCGCCTTCACGTTCATGAATACGCCGCCGCCGCAGACAAGATCGGAGACACCGGTGCTGGCGATGCAGCCACGCACCCAAGCCACTAGCATTTCCTCCGTGAACAGTTGCGTCGCGCCGGCGATCGTATCGAAACGTACGCGCTCGAACTGTTCACGCAGATAGTCGTAGCAGTAGTTGGTCGACAGATCGCTGGCGAGCTCGAACCGCAAACCATCCTCTGACACGCGCAGCAGCTTCCGCAGCGCATCCGCTGCCTGGTCCGACCGCTCGGGGTCGGCATAGGGTGCGAGCCCCATCAGCTTGTACTCATGCTCCCACGGTGTCATCCCCATCATGTAGGTGACACGCGAGTAGATCTTGCCGAGCGAGGCGTGCCGGTCAGTCTCGGCAATACGGTCGATCGACGTTCCCTGACAGATCGATACCGTGGCGCTCAGATTGTCGCCCGCGCCGTCACAGGTGAGGCCAAGCGCAGTCTGACCCGCTTTGATGTTCGGCGCGGTGTAGTAGGCGGCCGTCAGATGGGCCAGATGATGCTCGACGAAACTGACCTTGTCCGGCGCAACGCCGAGATGTTCGACCACATCGTCGATGCGCTCGCCGCGGCGGATATCCAGCATCTTGTGCGCATAGTCCTTGGGCCGACGGGCGTCGGCGCGCTGTTCCTTCAGGCCAACCGGATACCAACGCGTGATGTCCTCGAGATGCGCGCGCGCGTGCATGAAGTTCGAGGCATAGACCACCGCATCCAGCTCGCCGGCATCGATACCGCCTATCGCGAGCACGTCCTCAATGGAACGGCGTGGATAGCCGATATCGTTCTTGTTGCGCGACAGCCGCTCCTCATTGACGGAGGCAACGACGGCACCATCGCAGATAAGGGAGGCGCCACAATTGTGTCCGTCGTGAATACCTAGAATCCAGATCGACATGGTTATCCGTTAGTTGGTTCAATGGACTCGTCGGGCGAAGCGCCCCGCGCGGCCCGGTAGGGTTCGCAGTTATCCGCCAGCGCGTGCATTAATACGTTGTCGCGTTCGGCGCGGAAATAGTCGAGTGCGGCAACAGGGTCGCGTGCGGTGTCCCGATCCCACCAGATCGGATGGGTCAGGAGCTGCAGCGCACGCCCCTCGCCGACGGCAGCGTGATCGAACGGGTGGCCGTGATGCCAGGCACCGCGACTGTCCGAGCAATAGCCAATATCGTGGAAGTAGCGCGGCTGATAGCTGTGCGACCGCCCCGCGATATCGTCCGGTCGTCCCAGAAGTGCGCTCGACGGCCGGTGGAAACTGATCATCTCGACCGGCCGACCGGTCAACGTGGCGAGAACGCTGCATTCTTCCGCCGCAGCACGGTCTAGCGCGGCAGCATCGTCGGGATACAGCGAGGCATTCAGATGCAGGCCGATCTCGTGGCCCAGCTCGGCAATCCGGTCGAGCTGCCGTCGCCCATGGTCGGACCAGGGGTTGTACATCTCGGTCCGCAGCAGCACGAAATAGTGCGCAGCGACCCCCAACTCGGCCTCGATCTCGGCCGTTGTGACAGCCGCGTCGATCGACATATCGAGATCGTGGCGCAGAACCAGGTGCCGCGCATTCGGCGCGACGGCATCATAGCCGACCGCGCCGTAACCCCGCTCCAGCATGCCGGTGACCAGTGACCGGTAACCATCGCGTGTGAAATCTGTGGCCATTACCCGACGGCCTCCGCCGCCCGCGCTCCGGACAGCACCGAACGGTAGATTTCAGCAACGTCGCGCGCGCGCGCCTCGCCGTCGAACAGCATCCGGGCCTTCTGCCGGTTGGCATCCTGCATGGACCCGCGCATCTCGGGTGAGTCGGCGAGCGCAACCAGATGGTCGGCCATGCGCTCGGCATCAAAAGTCTCGTCGATGAAGCCGTTCACGCCGTTGGCAACAAAATCCTCGAATGAACCGAGGGTCAGCACCGGCACGCCAGCGGCGAGCGCTTCGATGATGTCGCGCCCCCACGGGTTCGCCTGTCGGGTCAGCTTGATCAGCGCGTCGCAGGCGGCAAGGGCACGTTCGGGTTCGCGAACATGACCGGGAAAGTACACCATGTCGGTCAGTCCAGACCGGTCTGCGCGCGACACGATCGATTCATAGTAGGGCGCCGCGCGACCCGTCAGGGCACTGGTCAGCGCAGGCTGGCCACACATATAGAACGCGAAGCGGGTCTCGCCGCGACGCTGCAAGGCTTCCGCGACGTCAACAATCCGATCGACGCCCCGCGAGGGTGAGAAATTGGTCAATGACAGGACACGAAACCGTCCGGGCGGATCGCTCAGTTCCGGCAATGGCTGCGCCGCTTCATCGGGAATCGGGATGATATTGTGCACGACACTGGTGCGCTCCGCGGCAAACCTGTTGCCCGACAACATTCGGAAATGCGCCCGGTTCGGCTCCGTTATGAAGATGACATGGCTGGCGGTACGGGCCATCAGCCGGTGCACGCGGCGCGCGAACCAGCCGGGCGTTAACAGTGTTCGCACATGGCCGATCCAAGGCAAATCGAAGCGCCTGGCGATGAATGCGCCGGTCAGGGCGAGGCTCTCATGGTTGATGTGCAGGAGGCGAATATCGCGTTCGGCAACCATTGGCGCGAGCCGGCCCAGCAGGGACCGCAGCTTGCGCAGTTTCCAGGCATACAGCATGAACGCAATCGCGTTCTTGCGGTCGCCGGGCCGAAAGGAGGGAATCTCCGGCATGACCCGACAATCGACACCGATTGCCCGATAGCGCTCCTCGACCGGTCCGGCCTTGCGCAGCAGTACGATCGGCTCGAAAACGCTGCGGTCTAGTGCTTCAACGAGGTAGTAGAGCGAGCGCGACGAACCGCCCCATCCTCCCTCGACATCGAGATAGAGCACGCAGGTTCGGTCATCAGGCGACCCGACATCTTCTGTTCGCCCTGCCGGCGCGCTGGCGATCGCGTGGTCAGACATCGCGTTTGAAGCGCGCCGGAACGCCCATAACGACAGTGCGCGCTGAAACATCGTTGGTGACCACCGCCCCCATGCCAACCGTGGCACCGTCACCGACCGACAGACCCTGGCGGATCGCGGCGCTCTGACCGATCCAGCACCCGGTCCCGATCGTGACGCGGGAGCTGATGTCGCAATGGGCAGTGACGGTGCTGCGCGCGCCGACCCGCACTTCGTTGCCGAGATGCGCAAGGTCGTTGATCATCGCGCCCTCGCCGAGCACGGTGTCACGAAACGCACCGCGCGAGATGACACAATTGTTGCCGATCTCGACGCCGTCCTCGATGACCACGCCGCCGAAACAGGGGAAACGGATCATTTCCGCCTTGGCATGGTCGGTGTTCGATGTGCCGAAACTGAAGGCGTTCTCGCCGATCACACTGCCATTGCGAATGGACACGTTGCGCCCGATCGTGACCTGGTTCCGCAGCACGACGTTGGCGCCCAAACGCGTGCCGTCGCCAACACTGATATCGCCCTCAAGCACGCAGCCCGGGCCGACCAGAGCGGTCGGCGCAACAATGACCCCGGGGCCGATATGCGCCGTCGGGGAAATGCCCGGCTCGTGCCGGTCGCCAATCATGTCGAAGAGTCGGCAGAAATCGAATTTCGGATTGGCGCTTACGATGACGGCAGCACCGGCCGCGCGCAAATGTTGCTGACGGTCGCTGGTGGCAATGACCACGCAGCCCTCCGGCAGCGGCGCCACCGGACCATCGGGCGGGCCACCTGCGAAGCAGAGTACGGCGGCTTCATCCGGCGGGAAGGGCGCAACGCCTGAGACGGTCGTATCGTCGCCGTCCAGCGGCAGGTTCAGTCGACTGGCAATGTCGCGTGCGGAGAGAGGTTCGATGTCTCGTTTCATCGGGGAAACCACGGTGACGGTTCACCCGTCACCGCGTCCATATATTTACGAATGTGGAAGGCGATGGCCCCCAACGGGCCGAGATCAGCGCTTATGACATCACGATAGCGCCAGGCCGCAAACGCGCAGAGCGGCTGCATCCAGTAGGTAAGGTAGCGCCGCTCGAACGCATGCCAGCGTTCGGCACCCAGCGGCGCATGCAGGATCTTGGCAATCTGTCGCGCGACCATCACGGAGACCGGGCGAATGCGCATCGGGTTAACGGGTATATCACGCCACACGCCACCCCAATTGTGCCGTTCGAGAACCTCGCGGTACAGCGACTGGTTGGCCTTGGCCGACAACGGCACATGCTCCCAGAAGTCCAGACAGGGGCGCTCCCACAAGGGCAGACGCCAGTCGAGCCCAAGATACTCGTATAGCCGCTGTCCGTTGATCACATACTTGGCCTGACGGTCGATGAACTCGCCATATTCGTAGACCCCGGAATCGTATTCGGGGTCTTCGGGCAGTCCGCCGGCGGCCATGATTTCCGCAGTCAGCAAAGACCGGATGCCCGCCATGCGTTCGGGCGTCGCGAGCCCCGACCAATGCTTGTACTGCTTGTCGACCAGAGCGTCGAGAATCCGCTCCAGACGCACATCGTCCGATCCGCCGGCATGTCCGATCATCGATTTCGGGATGTGGTTGCCGCTGGTGAAGTCCCCGGACTGTCCGTTGACGACAAGCGTTTCCGCCGGCAGGTCTCCGCGTTCACGCAATGTGGTGAGTGCAAGATAATCCTGCGGAAACGGGATGGCGGTGAAACTGTCGACATAAGCTTCATAGGCTCGGTGATCGTCGCTAGCCCATGCCACCCCCACCGACGCGTTTGTGTAGGGTATGAACGACCAACGATAGCCGAGCCGCTGTGCAATCTCGCGGCTGACCACCGCCTCGCGGTTGCCGGCGCGGCCATAGGCAATGCAGTGCACATTGTCGTAGCCGGCGGTGGCAAGCCCGGACGCGATGAAACGCGAATCAAGCCCGGCCGAAAGAGGCACGAGAATCGGCCGCCCGGCAGCATCCTCAATCAGCCGCTCGATCAGGTTCTCATGCATCCCAGACAAGGCCGCGGCAAGGTCGCCCGGATCGGCATCCACCGGCTGTTGCGGCCGCCAGGTGTGGTAGGTCCCCACGGTGCAGGGCGCGTCGGGAGCCGACAGCAGGAAAGTACCGGGTATCAGCTGGCGGATCGGGCCGTAGATCGTTCCGGCACCAATGGTAAAGCCGCCCATCGCGAAAGCATCACCTTGCGCGGGATCGATATCCTCCGGACCGAGACCGAGGGTGGTGCGCAACCTCGGCCCGTCATGGGTCACGTAGACGATGCCATCGCGCTGCGACCAGATGAGCGGAGAGGAGCGGACCGGGTCGACCGCGGCGAGTGACCATTCGGGGCCCGTCACGATCAGCGCAAAATGACCGTCGAGTGCGTCGAGCCAGCCGGGAATTTGGGTTCGCGACAGCGCGGCGGCTTCCTCGGCAAGCGCTTCGACCGGCCGACCGCGCACATGGCCGCGAATCCACAGAACCCTGTCGCCCGCGGAACGTCGGCGCCAGCCGAAGCGTTCGGAGACGAGCGCCTCGATGCGGGGGTTCGTGGTGGCGGGTGCGGGGCGCGAGTCGGTCATCTTGGTATCAGGCCGCAGCAAGAAACAGGCGGCGAAAATAGCCGGGATCCGCGACCGTCGGGGTATCGCAGACGACCGCTTCGAGTTCGTCTCGGTCGATGATCGGGCGGTTTCGTTGGTCGTAAGTGGCCCGCACGATATGACAGCGTGCGGCAATGGCGTCGCGATGCGTTTCACCGAATTTCATGGTGCCATGATCGACGAGAACGATCGACCGATCGGTGCACAGTCCGACAGCGAGGGTGGTGGTTGCCGGGAAATCGTAGACCAGAACGTCAACATCGCCGACCGCTTCTTCGAAACGGGCGGTGACCGTACGGACATCGCGCGTCGGCGCCAGCGCGGGTGGCGGTTGAAGGCCTCCGGGATGGGGCTTACAGACAAGATCGATCGGCATCTCGCGAAGCAAACCGATCAGCCTTGTCTGCCAATCGGCATACAGCGGCGCCGGCAGGACCGGCGGGCTGACCTGATGCAGACCGTAGAAGAGGGTCGAGACGTACATGACGCGCCGTCGATCGCCGGCTGCGGGCGTGCGCGCCAGCCCAACGCCACCAACATCCAGGCCAGGATCACCCGGCCCGCCTTCGATCGTGCAATCACCAAGCGGCGCGGCGCGCTGACCCGCCATCCGAAGACCCCTGCTTTCAGCCGCATCCGGCGTGGCAACGACGAAACGGGTGCTGACCGACATCTCATTGAGCGCGACCGAATCGGGCGAATCGAGCAGTACGAAGGAACCGCCATGATCGTGTCGGACGGCGGCTCCACCGCGCCGCATAATCTCAAGTCCCAGCGCGCGCGACATGCGCTTGCCGCCGGTACCGCTGAACAAGCGTGTGGGCAGCTTCGCCGTAGCGCGCAGACGGCCAAGCAGACGGGCGCTGTCGTCGAAGGAATCGACCAGCACCGCACGGACGTTGTCGGCCAGCCGTTCGCGAATGTCGGCATCGACCGCCAACTCACGGGTCAGGGCGGCGGTCACTTCGCCGGCCAGACCGTCAGCATCGATGCGGGCGAGAAACGCTTCGTCGGTCTTGTCGGTAAGGGCGAATTCCTCGCCATATGCATTGCGAACTGCGTGGCTCCCGTCCCGCAGGCTGGTGCGCAGAAGTGAATTGTGCGCAAGCGCGACCCCGTCAGGTGCCAGCATCGCCCGGGGCAGCCGGCGCCAGGGGGTCCAACTGCTGGTCCGCGCCAGTCGACGCAGCCACAGGCCGCCCGGCGCGGCCGGCTGGCCGATCGGCTGCAGGGCGTCCGGCGCCGGAACGTCGGCACCGGCGAGGTGATCGAACAGCGGGTGGCCGACAAGGCGTTGCCCGTTGCGCCGCGCCGCATCGCACCAAAGTGCGAACTGGACGAGCGTCATGATCGGCATCGCCCTCCGACCGAGCAGAACAACGCTGCGCGCATCCGGATCGTCGAGCGCCGAAACAGCATCGACATAGCGACGGTAAATATCGGCCAGGGGCCCGGCGATCTCGGGGAATCGCGTGGGCCAGCGCACGGTGTCGGGCGCCGCCGCCCAGGCGTCGAGCGTTGCCGGAATGTCCTCCGCCGCGGTCACGATCGCATCGTCTCTCATGCGTCGCTGTCGGTGCCCGCCTTGCGAAACAGCCACCAGGTCAAATCGTCGAGCCCGGTCGCGCGTTTCCAGAAGAACCCATAATCAACAAGTTCGAGATCGGGAAAGTTATCCATCCAGAAGCCGCCGAAATCTCGTTTCCAAAGAAACCCGGTATGGCCGCGATACTCGATTTCCACCGGCACCGGATTGAAGTACTCGGCGCAGGCAATGTAGCGGCCGCTAACCCGATGCATCTCGCGGCAGGCCGGCAACAGGTCGTCCGGCGCGATATGGATCAGCACCCCGCTGGTAAAGACCATGTCGATGCTCGCATCGTCGAACGGCAATGCCGCCGCCGTGCCGTCAACGACATGTTCGGCCGGTAGCGCACCGCAGGAGGAGAGTATCTCGCGCGCCTTGGCCCCCGGTTCCACCGCATGCAGGTCGGCTCGCGTGATTGCGGCCAGCGCCCGCATATTGAGGCCGATATTGGCGCCAACCTCGAGAATCGAGCGCGGCGGTTCGACCAGCGGGTCGAGCATACGCCTCCACATGGCCGTCCGGCTGGCGAGGGCGTCGGCGCTGGCATCGTTGCGGTCGGCATAGTCATCGCCGAATTCACCGCGCCAGAAGGCAACCTGATCGTTTTCCCTGGTCACACGGCACCTTGCTTCATTGTTTGGTATATCGCCTCGGCGCGCATCCAGTCCTCTTCGGTGTCGATGTCATGGGCGCGCCAGCGCTCGAAAACGACGCCGCGCGAACGATCGGTCAGCAGGGCCGGTGCGTCGAGAAAGTCCGCGACGGGGACCCAGTAGAACTGACCCGCATCATGGAAGGTCTCCGGCAGGTCCTGGCTGCGCGTGTCGCGATGTTCCGGCCAGACCATCGCCAGGCTGCCATCCGGCCGGCGCTCCATGGCGCGCCCGACCGGGGCGGCGAAACCGGTCACCGCGAACGACGATGCCGCACCGCCATCGGCGACGAGGGCAAGCCCGGCGCGCAGATCGTCCGGCGTGGTGAACGGTGTTGCGGGGTAGATGCAGCAGGCATAGTCGTAGTGCACGCGCGCATCGAGCGCGTCGAGCGCGTGTTCGAGCACAGCCGCGGTCGTCGTGTGATCGTCGGCAAGCGCGGAAGGTCGCATGAAGGGAACCTCTGCGCCTGCGCGGGTGGCAATCTCCGCGATCTCGGGTGAATCGGTGCTGACAATCACTTGTGTAAACAGATCACTCGAAAGCGCACACCCGATCGCATACTCGATCACGGGCCGGCCGGCGAAGGGGCGGATACTTTTCTTATGTATCCGCTTGCTGCCGCCACGCGCAGGTATGACAGCGACACATCGGGAACGGGAATCGCTCAATCGAACATATCCCAGTCCAACGGCGTACCGCGCTTGACCGCTTGTTTGACCACCTTGCCCAGCAACTGGTCATAGTGTTTTGGCGCCAATCCAAAGCCAGGTCGGATCGAACGCATGTTGGTCTCGTTCAGGACACCACCCTCGGGGATGTCCTCGACGACGTAAAGCGATCGGCGAAATTGTACGTTCCCCATCTCGGCATCGGTCTTCTCGTACCTGACACGGCCGAGCGCCTCCCATGCGAGACGGACATTGCGGCACAGGGTCGCAAACTCATCGGGCTCCATCGAGAATCCGGCATCGGGCCCTCCGTCCGCCCTGTTTAGCGTGAGGTGTTTCTCGACGATGCATGCCCCGAGCGCAATGCTTGCGACGGCAACGCCGATATCCGAGGTGTGATCGGACAGGCCGGTCGCAAGGCCGAACGAATCGGCGAGGTGCGGGATCGTGCGCAAATCGGACTCGTTCGCCGGTGTCGGATAGCCGCTCGTGCAGTGGAGTAGCGCGATATCGTCGGCACCCGCGTCCTGCGCGACGGAAACCGCCTCGGCGATTTCGTCGAAGTCTGCCATGCCCGTGGACATGATCATGGGCTTGCCCGTGGCCGCCACTGTACGAATCAAGGGCAGGTCAATCAGTTCGAAGGACGCGATCTTGTAAGCGGGTGCACCGAGTTCCTCGAGCAGCGCGACCGCGGTCGCATCGAACGGCGAGCTGAACATGATGAGACCACGTTCACGCGCGCGCTCGAATAGCGGCGCATGCCAGTCCCACGGCGTGTGCGCTTCGCGATAAAGGTCATAGAGGGTTCGGCCGGCCCACGGCCCGTCCTCGATATCGAAGCCCGGGCCGCTATGCGCGATCGTGATCGTATCGGCCGTGTAGGTCTGAAGCTTGATCGCATCAGCGCCCGCTTCGCAGGCAGCGTCGACCAGCGTCAAGGCGCGCTCGAGTTCGCCATTGTGGTTACCCGATAGCTCGGCAATCACGAACGGCGGCGCATCCGGCCCAATCGACCGGCCGGCGATCTCAACGCTTTTCATAGGTGTTCTGGATGTGGACAAACCCGAGCGATCGAAAGAATTCGATCGACCGTTCGTTCGCCGGGTTGATGTTCGCGAGGAAACGTTCACGCGGGTACTTCTCCATCAGCATCTCGATGGCTGTCTTTCCATAACCTTTCCCGCGATGGGCGTTCAAAACGAAAACACCGATCTCGCTCGTCTTTGACAGATAGATCGCGCCGACGGGACTGTCGTCGTCGACAATGAGGAACCAAGCCTCGTAGGGCCGCGACGCGATGAACGCCAGGTGCGTATCCCAATCGGGAAGCGCCCGGTGACTGATGTTGACCTCGGGCGTGCGCTCTTCCATCAGCCGGTAGAGAACTTCCGGCGCTTCGTCGACTTCGTAGACATCGACGAGTTTCATGACGAAACCTTCTGTATCTGTTGGTCCATCAGCGGCCCTCGCAGATGTCGTGCAGCGTCTCGACGACGCGATCGACGTCGGCGTCCTGCATGTCGACGAACAGCGGCAGGCTGAGCGCACGCGCGTACCAGGCATCGGCACCGGGCAGGTCGACCGCACCATAGCACTGCCGGAAGAAAGGCTGGCGATGCAGCGGCAGGTAATGGACCTGGCTGCCGATGCCGCGAGACCGCAACGCGTTCATCACTTCGGCGCGCTCGCGGCCCAATGTTTCGAAGTCGATCAGGACCACATAAAGGTGCCATGACGGCGCACCGTACCCTGACCGGCCGCTCGGCCGCACCACGGCCGAAACATGCGCCGGGAGTGAAGCCAACGCGGCATCGTAGCGCGCCACGAGCGCTCGGCGACGCTCTACAAAATCGGGCAGCCGCGCCAGCTGGCTTGCCGCCAGCGCCGCATGGATATCCGACAGCCGATAGTTCAGCGCCGGCTCGGTCATTTCGTAGTACCAGGGATTGGCATCGCCGTCGGCGGCGAAAGCCTGGTCGGTCGCCGTGAAGTCGGTTCGGCTCATGCCATGATTGCGGAACAGGCGCATGCGCTCGGCCAGCGCTTCATCCGCGGTCGTCACGATCCCGCCCTCTCCCGCGGCGATCGTCTTCACCGGATGCAACGAGAAGGTCATGAGGTCTCCGGTCGCCGTACTGCCGACCGGTCGGCCGGCACCATCGCGGCCGCCGATCGCGTGGCACGCATCCTCGACAATGGACGCGCCCGCCCTTCGCGCGACCGCGCCGATGGCGTCCATATCCGCCATCTGGCCCGCCAGATGGACGGGCGCCACGGCAGCCGCCCCGCCTTCGGCCCGGCCCAGTGCTGTTTCCAGCGTGTCTGCGGTCATCAAGGCGGTGTCCGGGTCGACATCTGCAAAAACGATCCCGGCGCCCAGGAGGTGCGCCGTGCTGGCCGTGGCCAGAAATGTCACCGAGGGCACGACGACATTGTCGCCCGGGCCGATACCCAGGGCGTGGTAGGCCATGTGAAGCGCCGCCGTGCCATTCGCACAACAGACAGCATGCGGCGCGCCGGTGGCCGTCGCGAAGGCGGCCTCGAGCTCATCGACCGCCGGCCCTGTCGTCAGCCAGTCACTGCGCAGAACGGCAGCGACGGCATCGACATCCGCATCGTCGATGCTCTGCCGCCCATACGGCAGGAAGGGATGGTCAGAGTTCAATGCCGGACTCTTTCACCAGCTGAAGCATGCCGTCCGCATCGAGCCACTCGTCATTCTGGTCGCTGGCATACTCGAATCCGTCCGGAACAGACTGTGCGTCGTGATCGGCGAGATGGGCGTTCGACCAGAAAGCGAGGGACGGCTCGATGATATAGCGGTCCGCAAGCTCCAGTGTCGTGCGTGCATCGTCGGGTGTGATCATCGTCTCGTGCAACTTCTCGCCCGGTCGGATGCCGACGATCTCCTGTGGCAGGTCGGGGGCGATCGCGGCTGCGAAATCGCTGACCTTCATACTCGGGATCTTGGGGACGAAAATCTCACCACCCGACATGATCTCAAGCGAGGACAGGACGAAATCGACCCCCTGGTCCAGCGTGATCCAGAACCGGGTCATGTCGGCATGCGTGATCGGCAGCGAGGTCGCACCCGAGGCGATGAGCTGCCGGAACAGCGGCAGCACGCTGCCGCGCGATCCCAGTACGTTGCCATAGCGCACGACGGCGAAACGTGTGTCTTGCGTGCCCGCGAGATTGTTACCGGCAACGAAGATCTTGTCGGAGGCAAGCTTGCTGGCACCGTAGAGGTTGACCGGGCTGGCGGCCTTGTCGGTCGACAATGCGACGACCCGTTTCACCCCGGTCCGCAGCGCCGCCATGACCACGTTCTCGGCGCCATGGATATTGGTCCTGACACATTCGAACGGGTTGTACTCCGCCGCCGGCACATGCTTCAGCGCCGCAGCATGGATGACATAGTCGATCTCGCGCATCGCCATTTCAAGACGCTCGACGTCGCGCACATCGCCGATAAAGAAGCGCACACGATCCCGCTTGTCCTCCGGAATGGCGCGTTCCATCTCGTACTGCTTGAGTTCGTCGCGCGAGAAAATGATCACCCGGCGCGGCTCATAGCGTTCGAGTACAGTGCGCGTGAACTGCTGGCCGAAGGAGCCGGTACCGCCCGTGATCAGCAGGGATGCACCGTCCAGCGCGGGAGCCGGATCGTTGAAATTTCGCGTCATGTCGTCCAGACCTTTTCCAGTCGATGGTGGATGTCGGTTTCTACTGCGCCGCGGCGGCAACGCCGCCCTGCTTGCGAAACGCGCTGGCATACCAGCTGTCTTCCGCGACGAGGTCGTCATGCGAGCCATCGGCGGTGACGCGTCCGGCTTCCAAGACGATGATCTTGTCGGCCATGGTCACGGTCGACAGCCTGTGGGCGATAACGATCGTCGTGATTTTCGTCTCGCGGCGTATCTGCGTCAGCGCGTCGCGGAACAGGGCCTCGGAATCGGCGTCGAGATTGCTCGTAGGTTCGTCGAGCAGGAGAATCGGAGACTGGCGAACCAGCGCGCGCGCAAGGTCGAGGCGCTGGCGCTGACCGCCCGACAACCGGGTGCCGCTTTCGCCGACCAAGGTGTCGAATCCGTCAGGCAGCGCCTCGATGAAATCTGCCGCGTTGGCCAGCTCGGCAGCCCTGCGCACCTCGTCCATCGTCGCGTCGGCCTTGCCATAACGGATGTGCTCGGCAATCGTGACATTGAAGATCTGGGGCGACTGGGGCGCGTAGGCGATCCCGGCGCGAAGCTCGGCAAGGGAAAAATCGTCGATGTCGATGCCGTCCAGGAGAATCTTCCCCGAATCCGGTCGGCGCAACCGTGGTATCAGGTCGATCAGCGTGGACTTGCCGGCCCCCGACGGGCCGACCAGCGCCGTCAGCATTCCCGCCTCGAAGGTTACGTTCACGCCGGTCAGGGCCGGTTTCTCCATATCGCCCGAATAGGTGAAGGTGACATCCTCGAACTGGCAGCCCTGGTCCAGGCGTTCGAAGGGCCGCACGCCGTCGAACTGCTCGCGCGCTGCGCTCATGCCCGTCAAACGGGCCGTGATGGTGATGTGTGCCGGCCGGGTCGCGCGGTTCGATTGTCGTGTTCGGGCAAGCTCCTTCACCACCGGCAGCAGACGCAGGACGATCACGAGGAACAGACCGATCTGTTCGAGCTTGAGCTCGAAGCTCACGATGCTGATGAAGATCAGGATGTAGGCCGCCCCGATCACCATCGGCTCCATGATCACATCGACGCGCGACTGCAGCGTGAACAATCGCATCAGCCCCGTTCGTTGACGGGTAATCAGGGTACGCATGTGGTCGCTCTCGGCCCGCTCCATGCCGGCCAGTCGCACCAGCCGGGCGAGGCTCAAACGCTCGACAAGAAACGTCGACATGCGTTGGTTGGCCTGAACGACTTCCTTTCCCGCGACTTCCGACTTGCGAATCTGCGTCTGCAGAAGCAGAAGCGCGGCGCCGAAGATGCCGATCGCCGTCAATGTCATCGGGATGGAGAGTACGAACAGGCCGACCGTGTAGATCGTCGCGACGACGAGGGTGCCGGCGAGCAGAATTTGACCGAACATATAGTCGGCAGCACGCTGCAGGTCGGTTGTCAGGTCGTTCACCAGGCCACCCGCCTCGGCACGATCCTGATAAGCAGTGTCTGCATGCAGGTAGCTCTCGAACGCGTCGGCCCGCAGGCGCGCGATCATGCTTTCCTTGGCATTGGCCTGGGCAATCAACCGGATATAGGTGAAAACCTGCCGGAAAATCAGAAAGGTGAAACTGGTGCCGAGCAAACTCGCGAGCGTTGCTGACAATCCAATCAGCGAATAGGCCTCGACCAGGATTCGCCAATGGCGGTGTTCCTGGGTCAACGCCACAACATCGCCGCCGCTCTGAATGAATTGGAAGACGGGCAGCAGGATCACGAGGCTCGAAAGCTCCATCAGCGTACCGAGCAGATAAAGCGAGAGCAGCCCGACAACCGTGCGCCGCGGCAGGCTCATCAGGTCGGCTTCTCGGAATAGACGGTTGTACATGTCTCGTCCTTCGCCCTACTTGGCGCTTTCGTAGTTGTCTTCGGCCGCCTCAAGGTCGGCCGGCCGACCAACATCGGTCCAGTATTCGTGGATCGGGAAGAGGCCGGTGCGCAGGCCGATCTCGCGGCCCTGGTTGAGCAGTTCGGGCATATCCATCGAACGGCCCTCGGGTACCAGCGCGGCGAACTCGGGCGACAGGTAGTAGACGCCGGCCGCGATGAAGTTCGAGATGCGCGGCTTCTCGTCAATTCCGGCGAGCAGCCCGTCGGGGCCGTAGCGCACGACGCCGAAAGGCACGTCGATGTCGTAACGTGCGACGCCGACGGTCGCGTCGAGCGAATGCCGCACATGGAATTCGTGCAGCGCCGCGAAATCAACATTTGTGATCACGTCACCATTGATCACGAGGATCGGCGAGCGGTCATGGTCGCCGATCTGGCCGAGGGCGCCGGCGGTGCCGAGCGGCTCTTCCTCTTCGACAATCTCGACAGTCATCCGGTTCTCACGCTGCTCGACATACCGGCGGATCTGATCGCCATGGTAGTGCACCGACACGTGCGAAACGCGAACGCCGGAATCCTCGAGATTGGTCAGGACATGATCGAGGATCGGCCGGCCACCGACCGGCAATAGCGGCTTGGGTGTCTCGCGCGTGCGTTCGCCGAGACGTTTGCCGAAGCCACCGGCCATGACGAGGGCGCGGTCGATGCCTGCACTTTGTGTGCCGCGTAGCAGCACCTCGACGACGACCCCGTCACCGTCGAGCACCGGCAGGAAAGTAACCAGCCTGTCATCGGTCTCGAGATGGGTCTGGTTGCGCTCTTCTTCACCGGCCCGGCCGACGAGCATGTCGCGGTGAACCGATTCCTCGACCGGCGCGTCGAGCGATACGCCGCGCAGCAACGCGCGGCGTACATCGCCGTCGGTCAGCGTGCCAAGCAGACGACGTTGGGGATCGATAACCAGCTGAAACAGGTGTTCGGTTGCGTTGAGGCGCGCCAGCGCATCGCGGACAGACAGATCCGGCGGGCAGAAGTAGTCGTCGAGACGGGTCAGGCGATTTGTTCCGGGCATGTGGTTGTGCTCAGGCCTTTCCGCGCAGCATCAGCCATTTCCCCACCTTCAGGCGCAGCCAGCGCGAGGCCGGGAAGTGGGTGGGCTCGCCGCGATAGGGGTCGAGATGTTCATGGTCGGAGATGAGACCGGGTTCGCGCAGCGAATGCTTGACGTCGAACGTGATGACCCTGTTGGTCGCGGTAATCTGAATCTGTCCGCACCATCGTGCTTCGCCATCCTCGAGAAGATCTTCCAGCGGCGCCCGGCGCGCGCTGTGCGCAGGCACACGAATGTTCGGGATCGTGCGTCCGTCAAAGCCCATGATCCGGGCCTTCAAGGGCTTCTGGTAGGGGTTGATGAAAATGATGCTCTCGCCATAGTCGCGTTCACGATCGACGCGGACGACCGGATAGCCGTCGATATACTGGCCGTACTCGGCGATTTGGGCGATCACCGGCGGCGCGGCATACAGATATGCGTTGTCCGAGAAAAAGGTCTTCTTCCCGGGCTTGTTGTAGATCGAGTAGAAGGGCAGCACCGAGTTCGTCACTAAGCGCGGTGACTCGTCCTCGGTCCGGAACGCATTCTCGAGATAACCACTGACCCCACCGGGCAGCCCGTCACGCCACACGAATGGCGGCACCTCATCGCCCTTGATCTCACCGTCCTCGAAGACGTGCCTGATTTCATGGCTTTCGATCTTCTCGCCCTCTGCGAAAACCGAAACGGTCTGGACGATGCGCGCCTTGCCGCCGTCGAGATTTCCGGCAATTTTTCCGATCGGCGCAGCGACGGTGCAGTCATAGCCGGACGGCAACGACGAAATGCTCGGAATCATGTAGGAAAAAGGCACGGCGGCTCAGCGGTGGTCGATGGAAAAACGGTCAAGGGCGGGCGTCGCACAGACGAGATAGACACGGCAGGGGTGCTGAAGCCGCGCCCGAACCGCGAACGGCAACGCGCCGACATGGGCAGCCGCATCCGGCGGCAGTGTGACCTCGTGCAGGCCAGTACCATGCGCGGGCAGATCCAGCATGGTGCGAGCCTCGGGCTGCATGTCGCCGGTCCCGGCGTCGTGGGGATAGCTTATTTCGGCGCTCTGTCCCTTGCCCGACGTGTTGATCAGCAACAGGAACAGGCGCTCGTCATCAGGCCTGTTCTGCATCGTGAACCAGGTGTCACCGGGGCCGACATCGCCCTGGGCGTGCAGCGCGCAGGTGCCGCGCGCGGCAAGAATCTCAAGTTGCGGGCGCATCGTGCCGCGCATGGCCGGGTGATCGGCGCGCGACACCACCGTGGCGCGGCCAACGGCGAGTTCGCCGGGCTGGTCCGCAATGCCTTCATCGACGCGCACGCGCAGTTCCTCGCCCGGTGGAATGCGAAAGCGCCGGCGCCAGAGGCGCGAGCCGTCGGCTCGGCGCACCTCGACCGTTGTCGTCAGCGGTGCGCTCTTGCGTTCGTCGAACAACAGATCGTGGTTGGTGACGGTGAGCCAGGTCTCGATGTCCTTGCCGGCAAGGATCGGAATGTGGTTGGGCGATGCCCATGCGACCGGCGGCGAAATCGAATCGAGCCAGCCATAGACACGGTACTTCCACGAACGCTGGGCAGCCGTCTCACCCGTCGCGTCGACGTGTCCGGCATCCGCATTGCGTGGTGCTCGTGCCTTGAGGTCGACGAAATAGTATTCCAGGTCGAGGAGGCAGGCCGTGCAGGTCTTCCCGGCACCGGTTTCCTCGAGCAACGCATCGAAGCTCTGGCTGTGGACTTTCCCAACGGCCTCCTCGAGCTGCGCGAAGGTCATGTTGGTGCAGGCGCAGATAACGCGGTGCGCCGGCGGCAGTCCTTCGCGTGTCATCTCATCTCGATCGGCGACCGCGGCTCCGCGGCGGGCGGGTTTGCGCTCTTCGGTGGTCATCGTTGCGTGTCCAATTGCGAGGGCTCGACCTCGTGGGAACCGGTCGGGGCCAATCCTCCAGCGGCAAGCACGGCCTCGGCGAGGCGCCAATCTTCTTCGGTGTCGATATCGATCGCGCGCGCCGGGTCTAGCAGCAGGGGCAGCACGTTGCCCGCATAGAGCGTTCGCTCGGCGCGGACCCTTTCCGTGCGGGCAAGGTAGAGCGCACCGTTCGGCATATAGACGGGATGGCGTCGATCGTCACTGATCGCTTCGGCGTGGCCATTGGTGTCGGCGAAGTAGATGTGGTTCGCGGGCAGGCCCACCTCGCTCATCGCGACCACGCTGTCGATATCGGACCGCTCGGCAAGCCGCGCGACCGCGGTGCGCAGGATCGTGCTGCCGCGCAGCGGTGATGTCGGCTGCAGCACCATGACCGTATCGGGTTCGCCTTCATGCTCGCTGCGAAACCAGTCGAGGGCGTGCAAAACGGCATCGATCGTCGGCGCGGTGTCGCCGGCGATATCCGCCGGTCGGCGAAACGGCACGCGCATGCCGGCGCGTTCGCCTTCCGCGGCAATGGCATCATCGTCCGTCGTCAGCAACACCGGAGCGTCCAACCCCGATTCGGCGATCGCCTCGGCCGTCCACGCGATCAGGGAACGGCCGGCCAGCGGCCGCACGTTCTTTTTCGCCAGCCTCTTCGATCCGCCACGGGCCGGAACGACAATGAGCAGGGGCGTCGCACTCATGCGGTCGCCGCCTCCGAAAGATTCTCGACGCGGTGTCGCAGCGTCCAGCCATCGGCCGTCTTCTCCCAAAGATGCGGCGAGCGGAAACTGTCGGCGATATCGAAGAACTCTTCCTCTTCCATGTTCAGATAGGCGAGGAACTCGGAAAAATGCTTGCGCGGAAACTCCTGGTCGTAGCGGTGAACCAGCGCGACGCCTTCCTCGCGCGTGATGTGGTCGTTACGGATTTCCTGGCTGGCGTCGTAGGTCGATCGGCCGATGCCGAACTTCATCAGCGTCGTCCAGTAATGGTACGGGTCGGTCTTGTCGTCGATCGAGTTGTACTTCGAGTATGTGCCTTCGGTGCGATCCTCGTTGGCAAGAAAGCCGACATGCTCCGACGAATAGTAGTAGCACTCCTGCGGCACCCATTTGACGTAGTAGCCCAGATAGTGAACCTCGATGCCGGCCGCGATCAGATCATCGGTGTTGGCCGGAAGATAGGGGTCCATCTGGCCCGTTTCGATACCATGTGCGGGCAGCTCCTCCATTGGCACGCCGCCGAAATACAAGGCTTCGTTGGCCGACGCCTGGCGCGCGAAATAGGCCAGGATGCGCTTGGCCTCGCTATTGTCCTCAGCGGGATTGCCGTACTCGGCCTCGTTCTCGCCATAGAAGACGAGCGGGATGCCCATGCGCAGCGCCATCTTGGGCGCATAGTTCTTCTGCCCGAAGATGAAGGGTTGGAACGGATGTAAGAGGTTGCGATAGGCAAGCTGCGTGAGCTTGCGATGCAACTGCCCGTCCGGGGTGAACAGGTAATTGTCGAAGCCGCCCTCATGCACCCAGGCCTGGTGGTTGTGCCAGCCGACATCGGTGTAGAGATGCGGCGCCCACGTCACGGTCAGCGGATGCATGCCATAATCGCGCTTCAGCACCATCGCCGCGTAGATCGAATCCTTGCCGCCGGAGCCAGGCACCAGGCAGTCATACGAACCATTGCCGGAACGGAAGCGGTCGCACAGTTCGGCGAGTTGCGCGCGACGTTCTTCCCAGTCGACATCGCGGTTCTTCTGCTCGGCATAGCGGCAAGCATCACAGATGCCGTCCTCATCGAAATGGATGGTCGATTTCTTCGAATCCTTGGTGTGCGCGAACTCGACAGCCGATGAGGGCCGCTGATTCGAGATCACGCATCGCCGGCAGAACGCCACCTGCCCCGGCAGTCCGTACTTGATCTCGAGCAGGTCGCCGGTATCGGAGCGCAGATAGCGTTTGCCGTCGCGCTCGATGATCGCGTCTTCCGAAGTTTCCATCGACAAGGACTGTGTCGTCATGAGCCGTTTTCCGTTTCCAGGAACCGCGCCAGCAGCCGAAGACCGGCCGGGCCGCTTTTTTCGGGATGAAACTGCACGCCGACAATACTGCCCCGGGCGATCGCAACGGGGATATCGGCGCCATTGATACGAGTTGTCGCGGCGATGTCGTTCTCGTCGTCGACCATCGGCGCATAGGAATGCACAAAGTACATCCAGTCGTCGGGCTGCAGGACGCCGACCATCGGTGCGGCTTCGCGCACGTCGAGCGGCCGCCATCCGACATTGGGAATGCGCGCGCCGTCCGGGTCGTCCGCTTGCGGATCGGGCAGACGCGCCACGGTGCCGGATATCAGGTCGAGACCTTCGTGCAGGCCAAACTCCTCGCCACGCGTCAGCAGCAGCTGGCAACCGACGCAAATGCCGAGTATCGGCGTGCCGGCACGGGCCGCTGCACGCAGCGGGTCGACCAACCCACGTTCACGTAAACCTGCCATCGCATCGCCAAACGCGCCGACGCCGGGGAAGATGATCCGTTCGGCGCGCGCCAGCATGGCCGGGTCGTCGGAGATGACAGGCTCGGCACCGAGCTGGCGTACCGCCTGGCCCAGGCTGAACAGGTTGCCCCGGCCATAGTCGACAACAACGATCATGCCGCCGCCTCCGGCCGGACAGGAATTCCGGCTTCGGCCATATGCGCCTTCAATGTCTGCGGCGGACATTGCTCATAGTGAAACAGGCTGGCACACGCGACGGCATCCAGGTCATCGTCAACCACTGCGGCGACAACATCGGCGGCCTCACCGGCTCCTCCGGAACCGATGACCGGTACGCGCACGCTGGCGCGCACGGCACGAAACAGGTCGTGATCAAAGCCACGGCGCGTTCCTTCGGCATCGACCGAGGTGACGAGAATTTCGCCCGCACCAAGGCGCTCCGCCTCGGCGACCCAGTTCAATACGTCGACCCCGGTGCGTTCGCGACCATTGTCCGTCAGCGCTTCCCAGCGGTCTTCGCCGCGTCGCTTGGCCTCGACCGACAAGACGATGCACTGGCTCCCGAAGGTCTGGGCCGCTTCGCGCAGAAAGTCGGGCCGGGCAATGGCGGCGGTGTTGATGGCGACCTTGTCGGCGCCGGCGCGCAGCGCAGCGACGATATCGTCGATCGAGCGAATACCGCCGCCGACCGTCAGCGGCACGAAGATGTCACGCGCCGCATCCTCGACCACCGGCAGAATATTGTTTCGGCCGTACAGCGAGGCGACCGTGTCCATATAGATGATCTCGTCGACACCATCGTCATAGTAGCGGCGCGCCATCGGGCCCGGCTGGCCGACGATGCGCAGGCCTTCCAGGTGAATTCCCTTGATGACGTTCGGCCCCTTGATATCGAGGCGGGCGATGAGACGCGGTGCCGGCATTGCGATCCTTTGGACTATCCCGTGTTACGTCCGCGCCAAGCGACGAGGAATTCAATGGCTGGCGCCGCGGAAAATGCGAGGCACGCTGCGGTCCCGAGATGGCCCGTGCGTGCAATACCCTCATCGACCAGCGCGGCGACGCCGGAGACGAACCAATCGATCGGATACTCGATGTCGCGATAGGCCACCCAGCGGCGCTCGCCGTGTTCGAGAACGGGGGCCGCCTTGTCGATCTGCGGATGGTCACCGACGAGATGCTGCGTCATGTGGAACAGCGATACCGTGTCGTGCGGCGCACCAATGAGCAGAACCTTGCCGTCGAGCTCGACCAGCTTGCCGAGCGGCGAGGTCGGGCCGAAACGATTATCGTACGGGTGCTCCGCGACAAGCGCGTCCGCCGCGGCGCCGAGCGCTGCGAAAGAGGATTGCGGGTGCGGCGAACGCCGCACGCCCGGATAGCTGCGAAAGTACTCGGCAACCTGGCCGATCCCGCGTGTCGGCGTGCATGCCGGATCGTAGGCCGGAATCTGCGCACGGATCTCATCGATACGATCAGCGGGTACCGGCGGATGTTGCCATTCGGCCGGATCCGACAGATCGCCGGAAAAGGCCGGCATCATGATCGTGCCGTCGGGTTCGACCGTCGCGATCAGCGCCTCGACCACGGCGCGCGGACCGCCGATGACAAGGCCCAGCGACTTCATGCCAGCGTGGACGCAGACGATATCGCCGGCGTCCAGGCCAAGCGCGCGCAGACCCTGCGCGATGGACGCCACAGTCGCGATTCCGGAGGCGACGGGCCCGGTCATGATTTCGGCTGTTGCTCCTGGATATCAGGCAGGCTGCGCGCCATGCGCTCCCGGTATTCCTCGACAAGGTCGTCGCGCACGAAAATCGCGTCGCCGGAATAATGCTCAGAGCCGGGATAATGTTCCCATTCGGCAACAACCTCGTATCCGGCATCGCGCATGGTCGCCGTCACCGAGTTGCGGTTCTCATCACCGTTCAGCTCGATCGCCCAAGAACGCACCTGGCGTTCCGCGAGCAGCCGCTTGGCGCCGACCATGACATGATTCTCGAAACCATCGACGTCGATCTTCACATGCGTCGGCTGCGGCAAGCCGAGAGTGTCGTGCAGACCGTCGAGCGAGACGGTCATCAGCCATTGATGGCACAGCACCGGCTGAGTCTGTCGGCCGCCCCGATCATAGCTTTCCGGTTTTCCGACCGAGTTGCGATTGGCACCGGGTATGGGACCGTGATGCATGTAGAGCTTGCAGTGGTCCATCTTCTCATCACAGCCGGCCTGGACAACCTCGAAATCATCCAGCTTGCCGCGGTCCTGCAACACAATCGTCTTGAGTATGGTCTCGACACTCGGCGTGAACGGCTCGACAAACGCAATCTTGCAACCCCACAGATGGTTGACGAGGAAGCCTTCAAAGCCGTTCGACGAGCCGATATCGTAGAACATCTCGCAATCGTCGATGCGACGCATCCACGCAAACACGACGTCGCGATCACCCTGACGCCCGAACTGATAGTAGCGGCGAAACTGCCGGTAAGAGCGCACGGGCACCGCGAGATCGCGACCATCCAGCGTGCGAACAGCAACCCATTCGCCAATCGTGCGGTCACGATAAAGCCGCCCCTTCAAGCGTTGGCGGAACAGTACGTAGTCGCGCAGCTTGTGCCATTTCGGTTGCAAGAACCGTCTTGCGGGCCTTGGCAGCGCCTGGCCGAGGGTGTGGGCAATGGTCATTTGCGCAACATCGATTTGAGTTTCATGCGGAGGTGGGAGCCGATGAAGGCGTTCTCGATCAGGAAGGTGATGGGACCGAATGCCCAGCTCTTCTTGATCTTGTTCCACTTGTAGCGGTCGAACGGGCGCACATAGCTGCTGTTGGCACCCAGCACGCGCAACTGACGCGACGACAGGCCACCAATGTCGCAACTCCAGATGGGCAGCGGGGTGACCTGTTCGTTGCCGAGAATATCGGTCCGGTAATAGTCGACCAGGATCAGCGTGCGGTCGGCGCGCGAGGGATGGTCGGGCCCGTGAAAGCCACTGTCGTCGAACAGCACGATGTCGCCCTTGCGTCCGTCGAGCCGCACCTTCTTTGCCATGACATCGTCCTGCATGGCCTTCGGGTATTCGTTGAGCCGTTGACCGTGCGGGGCGCCGAGCTTGTGGGTGCCGGTGCAGTAGCTGAACGCGCCTTCCGAAGTATCGTGCAGGTAGATCGCGCCACCGACACCCAGCGGCAGTTTCATCGTATCCTGGCTGATCGGCGATACATGGTCCGCGCTCTTGTGCCAGCCGGCCGCGAAATCCGAATGCATCGGGAAATAGACATAGCCCATGCCACGATCAGCCTTGAGGTTGGTCTCGGCAAGGATGCACTCGCTGCCGAGATAGGTTTCCGCGATATCAAGCACGCGCTCGTTGGCGATCACCGGATACACCGGCGCCCCGAGCAGGGTCGGCTGGATCACCTTTTTCTGGTGATCGGCGCGGTAATAGCCCCAGACGCCGGCGACCGAGGGCTGGCGAAGCATCTCCTCGGTGCGCTCCGCGACCGCATCGACCGCGTCCTTCGGCAGGCAACCTCGCAGGATGACATAACCACGTTCGCGCATGATTCGGACGGCAAGCTCGATATCCGGGTTCTCGCCTTCGATAACGTAGGAATCGGGAAGCGGCGCTTCGGCGGCTTCACGATCAAGCGGCTCTGGCTCAATTGACATTCTGGATTCCTTCTTCGGCGGCTTCCGACGACAGATCGTCGAACGTTGCGTCGAGACTGGAGAGCAGGGCATCTCCAAGGTCTTCGGGTTTCTCGTGGTCGGCCGGGTCGATCGTCGTTTCCTGCATCGAGGCGAGCATGAACTCGCCCTCGCGCGCAAACGCGGCCCGTTCCTCGTCGCTGTAACCGATCAGACGGCGCAGCACATCGCCGGTCTGCGCGAGATCGGTGGCGACATCGACATGCGGCAGGTGGTCGAAATACAGGCTCGGGCTGTAGGCCAGAACCGGCACCCCGAACGCCGCGGCCTCGAAAGCACTGCGGCCGAGCAGGGAAACGACGGCCTGGGACTTGCGGATCAACGGGATGGCGAACTCGCGCGGATCGATGAGGAGCACGTTCGGCATCGTTTCGAGCATCCGGTAGAAGCTGAGGTCACGATAACCGAGCGCCGGCACATGATCCTTGATCGCCAGATAGGTGCCGACCGGAAGCTCCTTGGCGACCTGATGGATCATCGCGATCTGGTCGAAGAACTCCGGCGTCTGTCCCGACAGCAGCACTTCCGGCTCCATCTGCAGCGGCATGAAGACGTAGGGATGGCCCGCCTGCGTCAGTTCCTCGGCGGTGATGCTCTTGCGCACGAGATGCCGGAACACGCTGCGCCGCTTGAAGTGGAACCTGATGTGCCGCCACGGGCTATAGCCAAAGCGGGTCACCTTGTCATAGCGACGCAGGTGCCAGTAGGCGGTGCGCACGAGAATGAGGATCGTCGTCTTCGCGAGCACACGCAGGCTGATGCCGGCGAAAAACCGACGTCGGATGTCCATGTGAAAGGGCGGCGGTTCCAGCATGTCCGACGACAAATGCCGATCGGCGGCGCGCATGCGCCGGTGCGCCGCAAACATCCAATCGCCATTCACCTTCATGCCGTCCTTCCAGATCATCCGATCGTGCAGGAAGGAATAGCCGAGGCAGCGGCTGGGAATGCCGAGACCGCGGGCGACGTCGCAAACGACACGGCGGCCGTTCATCGCGAGGGTCACCTCGTGCCGCTGCATGATCTTTTCGATCGCGTGATACATCGCCACGAATTGACGTATCCATTCCCGATAGGGCAGCGATGTCTCGATCTTGGTGTAGGGGAAAGCGGTGCAGCCGGTGAAGTACAGGCGCCGGTCGGCAAGATTGTAGTGAAACACCGTGTCACAGCGCCGTTCGATTTCAAGCGCCGCCGGGATCAATTGATCGTCGTCGGGCGGCAGATGGTCGAGCATCTCGGCGGTCGCGTAGACGGCCTCGAACAATCCGGTGTCCAGCAGCGGCTTGATGTCCTGCGCATATCGCACAAGTCCGACCAGCCGGGCACCTTGTTGCTCCTTGAGTATTCGCAGCATCGGCATCATGAACTTGCGTTCGTCACCGATCCCTTCGAACAGGATGCATTGCGTCGGAGAAGAACTCATGCGTTTGCCACTCTGTTCCGGTTCGTGGGTCGTTGGGGCATCGTCAGGCGACCTCCCGTGCGGACGATTTCGCGGCCTGCGCCTCGCGCAATGCGAAAATCTCGGCGCGCTCCGCCCGCAGATACTCGGTTAGGTGCTCTATCGCGCTTTGTTGTGTCGGATCCTCGACAATGTTGTGCTGCTCGCGCGGGTCGGCCTGTTTGTCATAGAGCTGTTCGACGGAAAGCCGATCGCCATCCAGCGTCGCCATGATCTTGTGGGTTGGCGAGGTCACGGTGAAATAGATCGTGCGGTGAAGGATATCGGCATTGCCGCTGCCGCAGCTCTCCGAGACGATCGCCGGCTTGCCGCCGCGAAAGACACTGACACCCTTGAAGCTTTCATGGCCGGGCACACCGAGGGAATCGAGAAACGTTGCCGTCATGCCCATGCTGTCGGTCATGCCGGAATCAACGGGATCGGACTTTGCGTTGGCCAGAATCAGCGGAACCTCAATGTCTTCATAATGGGTGCGCGAGCCGATACTTGATTTCTTGCGCGGGCTTTCGGCGTAGTAGAGGCCGTGATCGCCGGTCGCCAGTATCAAGGTGTCGTCGAGCTGGCCTGTACGTTCGAGCGTTGTGAGAATTCGGCCGAGCAGTCCGTCCACATACATCAGCGCGGTGTCATAGAGCCAACGCCGCCGTGTTTGGCCGCGCACGCGGGCGACAATCCAGCGCGGCAGGTAGCGCAGGCGCCCGAGCAGATGCACAGGCCGGCTGATCGACCGGCAGTCGTGAACATCCATCATGTGCATATAGATGAACCAGCGGTCGTTCCTGTTTTCCTCGACGACGCGGCACAGCGGCGCGATGATGTCGCCGAAGATGACCGGGAAGTGCGACATGGCGAGAAACGGCCAGAGGGTCTGCGAAGCGATCCATCGGCGCGTCCGCCATTTCACGGATTCGACGGCACGATAGCGAAACAGACGCAGGCCTCCCGGGTCACGCTCGCCAAGGAAGCGCCAGTAGATACCGGGCGCGATACCGAGAACCTTGTCGAAGACCGCATCCGGATCACGTTCCAGCAACTCCAGCTCGGCCTTGCAGCCGTCGGCAACCCGGCTGTTGATGCGCATGAGCTTCGTCGGCCAAAGCGACTTGTCGTGATGCTCGATCATCTCGACGAGGTCGACGAGAAACAGCGCGAAGTCGCTTTTCACCTGTTCCAGATCGGTGTTCGTGTCCGCGTTGCGAAGCGCTTTGACTTGGAACTGAACCGTGCGCCCGACCCGCTGCTCGAGCAGCAACCGGAAATCGGACGTGGTGCGCACGGAGCTGAAACCACGCCCATACCCCGTCGCGGCGCCGAGCTGGTTACAGCTTGCCAGCAGGTGCGTGCGGAATCCGGCCTGTTGCAGGGTCTCGGCGAAACTTTGCGGGCGCTGTCGGATACCGTTGTCGTAGCCGCCATGGTCAAGCGGATAGGTCTGGGAGAAGATCGCGGGCGTGACGAACTGCGTTGACTGCGCATTCGCCACCACCTTGCGCACGAACCCCCGTTCGATGATCCGCGCCAGGTTGGGGAACATGAACTCGCGCGCGGGAACATTCGAAACCGTGTCGAAGCGCAAGGCATCGATCAACAGAAACAGCCCGTTGTTCGGTGTTGCGTCCACAGCCGGGGCCGCCGGTCCGGTGTCATCGCGAGGTTCGGTCATTCGGACGCGCGCTCCCAGCCCAGGCTGGCAACCAGCTCGGAAATCCGGTTGACCTGCACACTGTTCATGCGATTTCCCGGATAGGGATAGGTGACGCCGGTCGTCAACACGAGATCGGACTCGTCGAGAAAATTACGTTGCCACAGCATCTCCAGCACCAGGCCGAAATGATCCATGCTCGATTTCGGGAACGGCACATTGCTGTGCACACCCATTGTGCCGGCTATCAGATTGAAGCTGCGCGCCGCGGCGATATCGTCGCTGACCGCAATGATCGGCTGGCGCGGTCGACCGGCCGCGATCATGCGCGCCGCGAATCCGGAGCGAGTAATCGCCACGATCCTGGTGATCGGCAGGGCGCGGCACATCATCGGGATGACCCGCGACATCACCTCCGGCACCGAGTCTCCGATCTCGGGCGCATCGGCATCGAGTAAGTCTTGCGCATGGGTCTCCGCCGCCTCGGAAACCTCTCGCATCAGACGGACCGCTTCTTCGGGGAAATCACCGATCGCGGTTTCACCCGAAAGCATTGTCGCCGCGCAGCCGTCGAGCACCGCGTTGGAGATATCACTCACCTCGGCCTTCGTCGGGAACGAGTTCTGGATCATGGTGTGGAGCATCTCGGTCGCGATGATGACCGGCCGGCCGTGCCGGCGCGCCGCCTCGATAATCCGCTTCTGGCGCAGGGCGACGTCATGCAGGCTGGTTTCCACAGAGAGATCACCGCGGTCGACCATGATGGCGTCGGCGGCTTCGGCAATCTCCTGGACATTGTCCATGCCGCCCTGGTTCTCGACCTTGGCGACGATGCGCGGAGAGGTCTCGCCGATCAGATCCCGGAACTGGCGAATCTGATCGGCCGATTCAACAAAGCTCAGGCCGATGAAATCGACTCCCGTTTCACGCGCGAAGGCAATCATCGCTTCATCGCGCGGTGTCACCGACGGCGTGTTCAGCTTGACGAACGGCACGTTGATACCTTTGCGACTGCGCAACTGCCCGGCGGTCTCGGCACGGCAGACAATGTCGCGCCCATCGACACGAAGCACGGTGAAACGGAGCGTGCCGTCATCCGCCAGCACGATATGTCCGGCCTCGAGGTCGGTGTGCAGATCGGGATAGTTGACCGGCACCTTCGCGCTGCCGTCATGGTCCGGCTCGGTCGTCAGGATGATTTCGTCGCCCAGCTCGAAGCTCGGCTCGTGCTCGAGTTGTGTCGTGCGGATCTTGCGGCCCGGGATATCGAGCAGAATCGGTACTTCCGGCAACACCCGTCGCACCTCGGCGATCGCGTGCCGGTGCCAATCGAGATCGGCATGGGAGCCATTCAGCCGCGCCACGTTCATGCCGGCCTCGCGCAATGCGAGCAGCGCCGGCTCCGGCAGACTGCGCGGACCGATCGTGCAGACGATACGGGTTCGGTTCATGACGTCAGTCCTCGACAAACAATGGCAAGCCGTCGATCGCGGCGACGATCTGGGGCCGCATCAGGCGGCTGTCGGGTTGATGGCCTTCGACCAGCACGCGGCGCATGTCGGTCCCGCTGATTTCATGCGTCACATCGCTGCCCTGGTGCGGGCAGGTCTGTTCGGTGACGATGCCATCGCAAACCGCACAGAAATAGGGTCCGTGCAACCGCATGATCTCGATGCCGAGATCGCCCTCGAAACGCCGTGTCAGCTCATGCGCCTCGTACCGGCCGTACCAGCCGCCGACGCCGGCATGGTCGCGGCCGACAATGAAATGTGTACAGCCATAGTTGCGCCTGATCAGGGCATGGAAGACGGCCTCGCGGGGGCCGGCATAGCGCATCACCGTCGACAGGATACCGAGCACAACCTTGTTGTCCGGCAGAAACTGGCCGACGAGAGCACGATAACCCGCCATGACGACCTGGGGCGTGTAGTCACCGGCGCGCTTGTGTCCCACCAACGGCTGCACGAACAGGCCATCGGCATGTTCCAGGGCGACACGCTGCAGATATTCGTGCGCACGATGTGGCACGTTGCGTGTTTGGAACCCCACGACGCGCTGCCAGCCGCGCTCGGCGAAGATTGCCCGGGTCTCGTCCGGGGTCAGCTCGTCGGCCGAAATATCGAAGCTTGCGCGCTTGAGCAGACGCACCGGGCCGCCGACGAAGATCGGCTTCTGCCGATTGAAGAAGGCCACACCGGGATGGCTGTCATCATCGGTGCCATAAACCTGTCGCACCGCGGCCGGTCGATCGCAGCTGTAGAAGTCGCGCGGTTCGAGTTCACCGACAACCTCGCCGTCATAGGTCAGGTCAACGCCCGCACTGGCCTGCATGCGCTCGGCATCCGCCTCGCTGACATCGAGCACGACCGGCAGCGGAAACACCGCACCGGAGGGCAGACGCATCGTTTCGACGACGCTGTGAAATGTGGCTTCATCCATGAAACCGTCGAGCGGGGCGAATGCGCCAAGACCGATTTTCTCGAGCTCGAGATACTGGTTGCGGTCGAGCTCCAGCTGGGCGCGGCCGGTCATGGGGCCGTCTCCAGATTTAGCGCGCCAACGAGACTGGGTATCTGGCGGATGATGCGTATCGCGATATCCCGCGGCGGCTCGACACACGACGCATCGATCACGATGTCGGGGTTCTGTGGCGCGTGCCAGGGAATATCGACACCGACAACGTTCGGTGTCCGGCCGCTATCAGCGCCGGCATACAGTCCCTTCGAATCTCGCTCTCGCAACAGTTCCATGGGGGCCTCGACATAGACCTCGAAATAGCCGGGCAGGTTGTCGCGGTTCCACGCCAGCAGGTCCGGGTGGGCGTAGAGCGCGGCGACGACGACCGTCTGCCCCTGGCGCGCGAGCCAGCCCGAAAGCCGCTGGAGGCGCCCGATCTGCTCCCGGCGCGCCGGCTCCTCATACCCAAGGCTGGCACCGAACAATTCGCGGATGACGTCGCCATCAACAAGCACGAGCTGCGGAACCTGCGGTTTCAGCATCGCGACCATAGCCTCGGCGATCGTCGTCTTTCCGGCTCCCGAGAGCCCTGTCAGCCAGATAACCATTCGGAACGTTCCCGTCAGCTCCGGTCAAACAGCGAGCGCGGTGTCGCGTGACAGGCGCCAGCGCAACCAGCTTCCCGTCGCCAGCGATGTGAAGATCGAGGCCAGCACGAAGGCGACGAACAGCGCGTCGTCGATGATTCCGGCCGCATGCGCGACACTCGCCAGCACGATGCCCGGCCCGCCGCGCGCATTCATGGTGATGCCGAAATCAAGTGCGCGCGCCGCCGACGAACGTACGAGCCGGGCCGCCAGCGCAACGCTTGTAATCTTGACCAACGACGACAGCACGATGAAACCGACAACCGGCATCAGTGAAAAATCGCCGGGCAGGTCAAGCTTCAGCCCGACCAGCGCAAAATAGATTGGCACGAAAAACCAGATTGCCATGTCCGATATACGGCGCCGGGTGGCGGCAAGCTGGGTACTTTGGAATCGGCCGATGACCAGTCCGGCGAGCAGAGCACCAAATACGAGATTGATCTCGAACAGACTGGCGACGGCAACCAGACCGAGGCAGAACAGCAGCAGATAGCTCATCAGCATCGGCTCGCTGGCATCGCTGATTGTCGCCCGACCGACCGAGCGCAAAAGCGCCGGCAGGAACAAAACCGAGGCGATGGCAAAGATGAGCGTCGCCGCCACGACGCCGCCGATATCCGAGATCTCGACATGGGTCTCCATCTGGATCGCCGTCGCCACGGCCAGCATGACCCAGAGCACGAGATCCTGCGCCGCCGCCGCGACCAGCGTCAGCTTGGCGAAATCGCTGTTCATGATGTCGAGATCGATGAAGATTCGCGAGATTACGGGTATCGATGTCACCGACGTGGCGATGGCCACGACCAGTGTGAATGCCAGTGGGTCCGCTGCCGCGGAATTTCCGAGCCACGGCGCACTCAGCCAGCCTGCAATAAAGGGCGGCCCGAGACCGCCGGCGACCAGCGCGAGCACAAGCACGCGGTCGCGCGCCTCCAACTTCGGCGTGATGCTGAAACCGGCCGTGAACATCAGCATGATCATGCCCAGCCAGTAGAAAACCGACAGCACCACCGCCTGTGCCGTGAAGCCCTGGAACAGCCATAGTTGCAGGTTCGGTGCGATCAGCCCGAGGACCGACGGACCGAGAAGGAGACCACCGCAAATCTCACCCACCACACGCGGCATGCCGAGCCGCGCGAACAGATGCCCACCTGCCAGCGCCGCCGACAGCAAGAGCGCGATGGACAGCAGAAACTGCGAGAGCTCGGAATCACTCACTGGCGCTTGCCGCGTTTAGAAGGACCGGGGCGGCCGGGCCAATTGCGGAACTGTTGCCGGGCATCAGACCGGAAACACCTTGTCGAGCAGTCGCTGCCGCTCGGGCAGATTGGCAAGGATATCTGCGACACGCGGTCCCGATGCGCCATCACCATAGGGCGAACCGCCCGTGTGGCGGGTCGGGTCGCTCTCCATCCGCGCAAGCACGGCTGCGACCGAATCAGCGTCGTTGGCAACATCGACGACATTGTCGCCACGCAGACGCCCGGCCTGCCGATCACCAACATTGATAACCGGCAAACCGAAGAGCCCCGCTTCGATGATCCCGGACGATGAATTGCCGAGCATCAGCGTCGCATGGCGCAGGGCGGAGGCATACTTGCCCGGGCCGAGCGTGTCGACGAAGCAGGCCGCCGCCTCGGTGGCGCAAAAGGCTTCGACGTCGCGGCGCAACTGCGCGCCGCCGGGATCGCTGTTCGGTGCGGTGAAGAGAGTGCGGCCGGGGTGCGCCCGGAGCGCTTCGAGCACACTGCGCATCGGCGCGAGCGGATCGGACGAATTGGTCTCGGGATGCACCGTGACAAGCCGGAAGCCTTCAACATCATCGCCGGCGCACGGCAAACCCACAGCGCGGGCAAACTCGGGCGCATCGACCGTCGGTGCGGCTCGCAGCGTATCCAGGGTCGGCGAGCCGGTGACCTTGATGCGCCAGTCTTCCTCGCCCATCGCGCGCAGGATCGTATCCGCATGTTGCGACGAAACGCAGTGCAGGTGCGACAGCTTGCTCAGCGCATGCCGGATGCGGTCATCGACGGCACCGTCGGTGATCTCGCCACCATGCACATGAACGAGCGGCAGGTTGAATGGCAGGCTGGCCAGCGCGGCGGGCAGCATGTCCAGGCGGTCGCCGACGACGAGCATGACATCGGGTGCCGTCTCCTCAATTACCCGGCCGGTCGCCGCGCTGATCGAGGCCATGGCTTCGGCAGCGGCGGCGGCTTCTTCACCGCCCATATCGGCGCCAGCGACATGCACCGTGGCGGAAGCGGGCACACCTTCGGCCTCGGCTGCACCCGGCGCGCGGTGCATACCGGTCAGGAGGATGTGAAGCTCGCCCTCCGGCTGCTCGGCAAGCGCCCCCCAGATCGGCGCGAGAATGCCAACATCGGAACGTCCGGTGGAAACGGAGAGGATACGGGTCATTGAGGTGTCGCCGATGCTGGGGTGAGGTCGCCATCGGAAAGCGGAGTATCGGCTTCGAGCGCCCGGGTCAGCTGGCAACCGACCGGCGAGCGCGAGGGCGGCAAGCCGTCCGCCGGCCGCTTCAGGATGATATCCTTGTCCGCAAGCACGCTGCCGGCGGGCAGCGCGTGGCGCAAATGCCAGGAGCGGCGCACCAGGCGCGCGGTGTCGGCCTCGCCAGGCGCCGGCTGCTTCACGCCATCGCCGAGCGATGCGGCCACCTCACGCAAACGAACGATCAGCGCAGCCAGTTCATCGGGCTCGAGTGAGGCGCGGTGGTCGGGCCCCGGCAGACCGCGGTCAAGCGTGAAATGTTTCTCGATCATCGTTGCACCAAGCGCCACGGCAGCGATCGACACATGGTCGCCGAGACTGTGATCGGAATATCCGACCGGCAGGTCGAAATGCTTTCTCATTGTGTCGATGGCGGTGAGGTTGAGACTTTCCGGAGGCGCCGGATATAGCGAGGTGCAATGCAGGATCGTGATATCGCTGCAGCCGTGCCGGCGCAGCACGGCCACGGCTTCATCGACCTCGGCAAGGGTGGCCATGCCGGTCGACAGGATGACCGGCAGACCGCATTCGGCAAAGCGGATCAACGCCGGCGTATTGGTCATTTCCCCCGAGGCGACCTTGAGCCTGTCCATGCCAAGTGCGATGAGCGCATCGACTTGCTCGAGGTCGAACACCGAGGCCATGAATCCGATTTTTGCCGTGCGGCACGCCTCCGCGAGCGTCGCGAAATCATCCGGCGACAACTCAAGATCACGCAGCAGTGCATCCTGGCTGGATTCACCGGTGTTGGCTTCCTGGTACGACGCCGTGCGTGTGTCGCGCGAGACAAGGCCTTCGGTCAAGAACGCCTGGAACTTGACATAGTCGGCACCGGCCTCTGCGGCCGCGGCGACCATCTCCAGCGCGCGCGCAAGGTCACCATTGTGATTGACCCCGGCTTCAGCGATGACGATCGGAGCGGTCAAGAACCTGCCTTCAATGCGGATAGCGGGTCAAAGACGGCACCAGCGTATCGGCGGGTACCGCGGCGCCGGGCAGCACGACGGCACCCGCACCGACCATCGCACAACTGCCGATATGGGCGGCGCCGAGAACAATTGCGCCCGGTGCGACATGGGCACCGGCCTCGACCACCGCGTCGTGCTCGACGATCGCGCCGGTGTTGACGATCACGGCTTCGGAAATCTTTGCGCCGGCATTGACCACGGCGCCGGCCAACGCGATGACACCGTCACCGATAACGGTGTCCCCAGCGGCGAAGGCGCGGCTATGAACCGGTGAAATCGGCACCAGAGATCGCGACGCGTAGCGCTGGAACAGTTCGAGCCGTCGCCGCAAGCTCGCGGAATCGACCCCGCCGAGGCCCATCACGAAACCCTCTATACCCGGGGGCAGCGGGTCCTCGTCAGCGATCGTCGGCACATCCAGCCAGTCCGGCGGCGCGGTGGCGGCGCAAGCCGTGACCGTATGCCCGTTGTCCAGGGCGGCCTCGACCACCGGACGGGCATGACCGCCGGCTCCGACGAGAAGCAACTTCATGCCTCGGCCCCGACCAGACTGTCGTGCCAGGCCGTCACCGTATCGATGACGCGCCGTTGATCCTGTTCGCCCAACGAAGATGAGCTCGGCAGGGAGACAACCGTGCCCGAAAGCGCTGTCGAGACCCCGCGCAACAGCCGCGGCGTATCCGCCCAGGGAATTTGCGCCGACAGCGAACGCCAGAACAGGCGTGCCTCGACACCCGCTTCATCGCACGACGCAATAAGAGAGCGGGCGGATGTCTCGTCCGGCAGCCGGACGGAATAAAGCCAGCTCACGCTTTCGCAATAATCCGGCCGCGGCATCCGGGTCACCATCGCAAGACCGGAAAAGGCCTCGTCATAACGTGCGGCAATGGCGCGGCGGGCCGCGACCATTTCATCCAGCCGCTCGTACTGGGCGAGACCGAGCGCGGCGTTGACGTTGGTCATGCGATAGTTGAAGCCGATCATGTCGTGGACGTAGTCATCGCCGGGTCGCGCCTGGGTTGATAAATGACGCACATGCTCGGCCAATGCAGCATCGTCGGTGACCAGCATGCCGCCGCCGCCGGCTGTCACCGTCTTGTTGCCGTTAAAAGAGAAGATCGCAGCCGTGCCACCGCTGCCGCTTGGTCTGCCGCGGTAACGGGCACCGATCGCACCTGCCGCATCCTCGATCACCGGCACTCCGTATGACGCGCAAGCAGCCTCCACCGCGTCGAGGTCGGCGGTGTGACCGAGCGGATCAACGGCGATCACGGCGCGAATGGTTGGATGGTTGGCCAGCATTTCGGAAACCAGCGCGGGATCGATCGCCCAGTCGGCCTCTCGGACATCAACGAATGCGGGCGTCGCTCCGGCGTGTGCGGCCGCGTTCACCGAGGCGGCGAAGGTCCAGTCCGGGACGACAACCTGATCACCGGGTTTCACGCCCGCAGCGAGAAGCGCGAGATGTAGCGCCGCGGTTCCATTGACGGTTGCGACGGCGTGATTGCGTCCGGTCAGCTGCGCCATCGCGTTTTCGAACGCCGTGACTTCCGGACCGGCAGACGACACCCAGTTATCGCGCACGCAACCAAGCAGCAGCTCGGCTTCGCGACCACGGAGATCAGGCACGCTAAGGGGGATGCGGTCTGGCATATAGGTTCCATAGCTACCGCTTCCTGGGTGAATCGGTTTTCCCCCAGGATTCTCGCCCTTCGCGGGGGCGAATCGCAGCTATGGGGCAACACACTATCCCCATTAGTTTACCGGTCAAGCTATTTGTTCGCGCCATGAACAGTAATTGTTCGTATCATGAACAGCTTGTCAGGCCTCATTTTTTGACCATTCGGCAGATTTTCCGTGCTAGGAGCATGCTGGTGCACATTTCAACCGACAGGCACCCGCCGAGACAGCCGGATATTGAAAAGAAATTCCGGACCGGACGGGTGTGCACACACTTCCCTGTTGCCAATCCCTACAACGCACGTGCACTAAGATGGCGCCATCGCGATTCCGGACACTCTTCCGTTCGTGAACTGCGCCCGGACTCCACAGATCATCTCGTCTGGTCAACGTCGACACCAATTCCGTAACTTCAGCAGGAGGGCCAGGCAGACACAATGTGCGGCATTGCGGGCATTCTGGACCACGCCCATACGTTCGACGCCCAAATGCTGGAGCTTCGAACGACGGCGATGGGGGACAGCCTCCGGCATCGCGGACCGGATGACGACGGCGTTTGGCTCGATCCCGAAGCGGGGCTCGGCCTTGCTCACCGCCGGCTTGCGGTAATTGACCCTACGCCGGAGGGTCGGCAGCCGACGGTCTCGCGATGCGAGCGCTACGTTCTGGTCTTCAATGGCGAGATCTACAATTTCCGGGAACTGGCGCGGCAACTCGCGACAGAAGGCCACCCGGTCGACACCAGCTCCGATACTGTTGTGTTGCGCGAGGCGATCGCTTTCTGGGGGATACGGAAAACCACCGAGTCCCTGGTCGGCATGTTTGCTTTCGCAGTCTTCGATCGCAAAACACGCACCCTCTCACTGGTCAGGGACAGGGTCGGAATCAAACCTGTGTACTGGACGCATCAGAACGGCGCCTTCGTATTCGGGTCGGAGATCAAGGCGTTGCTGGCTTCCGAACGCATAGAGGCCAAGCGAGACCCGAGCGCGCTAGCTGCCTATCTGCAGTTCGCCTATATCCCGGCGCCAGCCACTATCTACCACAACATCCAGAAGCTTCCGCCTGGCACGATCCTGGCGCTGCGCAAAGACCAGGAACCCGAACTGGAAACCTACTGGGACATCGCGCAAATCGCGCGCACCGGTCAGGGAAATCCGGTCTCGCTAGCCGATCCTGAGGTTGGCGTTCAATTGGAGCGACTGCTCGCCCAGGCCGTCACCGATCGAATGATCTCGGACGTTCCCTTGGGCGCCTGGTTGTCGGGCGGACTGGATTCCTCGCTCGTCGTCGCGCTGATGCAAGCCAACAGCACCAGAAAGGTGCGAACCTTCTCGATCGGTTTTCCTGCCTTCGGCTATGACGAGGCCGACGATGCACGCAGGATCGCCGCGCATTTGGGCACAGATCATGAGGAGTTTCAGGTTTCCCCCCAAGACGCGATGGACGTCATCAGTGCCATGCCGGCCCACTACGATGAGCCATTCGCTGATTCCTCACAGATTCCTACCTATATCCTCTCGCACCTGACACGGAACCACGTCACAGTCGCGCTTTCCGGCGATGGCGGCGATGAAATCTTCGGTGGCTACAACCGCTATGTGGCGCTGCCTGGGCTCGCACGCCGATTCGCCGCCTGGCCCGCCGGACTGCGGCGCGCGCTCGGTGCCATCATGCGCGCGCCGGCACCGCGGCACTGGGATGGACTAGCCCGCATGGTCCCGGCGCGGACACCACCCCAGTTCGGCGACAAGATCGCAAAGGCGGCAAGCGCGATTGCGGCCAGGAACGAAGACGCGGCATATCTGTCGACCGTATCCCAATGGCCCGACGCGCATCAGGTCGTGCAAGGCCAGCACGGTTCGCCATCGGCGTTCGAACTCGAAGAAACACTCTCCGATCCCGTCGCCCGCTTGCAGCTCGCCGACACCCAGTCCTATTTGCCGGACGACATACTCACAAAGGTTGACCGCGCCAGCATGGCGCATGCGCTGGAAGTGCGTGTCCCGCTTCTCGACCACCGGCTGGTGGAGTTTGCCTGGCAACTGCCACGGGCAGACCTCATCGCCGCGGGCCGTACCAAGCTTCCCCTTCGCCAAGCGCTGGCAAGGCATGTGCCCTCCTCACTTTTCGAGCGCCCGAAATCGGGCTTTGCCATCCCAATCTCGGACTGGTTGCGCGGTCCTCTACGGGACTGGGCCGAAGAATTGCTGCGGGAGGATGCGCTCCTGGAATCGGGACTTCTTCAGCCCGGCCCTATTCGCCAGGCCTGGAAGACCCACCTGTCCGGCCGCCAGAATCTCCAGAACCCTATCTGGGCCGTGTTGATGTACCAGCTCTGGGGTCGCACCGCGCCCTAGGGACACGTACACGCAAATGCACTCTTGCCGTCTCCGGTACGAATGGGCACAAGTCGGTCAATGAACGACCCAATCAAGTACGACAACCGCCTGGAAGCGATCGTCCTTTATGCGCTCGGCTTCCTGCTCCTGCCCGTCGCGGCATTGGCCGCCGCACAGATTTGGGTTCTGGCCGTGGTCGGTGTTCTTCTTATTATCGCCGTTCGGGCCGTTCGCGGTCGATTCTCGCTGAACCCGAACGGGCTCCTCGTGGTGTTGATGGTGTTGCTTGTCGGATGGGCCGCGGTCAGCGGCCTTTGGGCGATCGATCCCGAAAGGGTTGCCCGGACAACCGTTCGGATTGCACTCGTCTGCATCTCCGTGATCATCCTTGTCGATGCCGCGAGCAAGCTCGACCAAGATCAGCGGCGAAAGTTCGGCTACTGGCTCGCCGGTGGCACTTTTGCAGGGCTTGTTCTGACGGGCATTCTCATCTGGTCGAGCGTCGGCCTCGGGATATGGCTGGATGGAAATCTTCCGACCGGCTACGGCCTCGAAGACTTGAACCGCACGAGCACAGTGATCGCTTTGCTCGTCTGGCCGGTGGCGCTGGTCGTGGCACGTACTGTCAATCGCCCGGCCGCAGCCGCACTCGTCGTTCTGGGTGCCGCCTTTTTGGTTGCGTTGGCACCTTCAACCCCGCTTATCGCCTTGTCGGTGAGTCTTGTCGCCTTCGTTATTGCCTGGGTCTCAAGAACTTGGGGAAAACGACTCCTGCTCCTGGTGTTTGCTGGAGCTGTCGTCATGGTCCCTCTGCTCGGCGTTTTGGCGCCGCCCATCATCGATCTCCTGGCATCGAATCTCCAATTACCCCATTCCGAAATCCACCGCCTTGTCATCTGGCAATTCGCGGCCGAACGCGTATTCGAGCACCCGCTTCTGGGTTGGGGTCTCGACGCGGCACGGGCGATCCCGGGGGGACAGGAACAACTGTTCCTTTTCCTGTTCGACGGGACCCCGGAAACCGGACAAGCGATGCCGTTGCACCCGCACAACGCCTTGATCCAAATCTGGCTGGAGCTTGGGATCGTCGGCGTTATCCTCGTCGGTGCGATCTTCTCCCTGATTGTGGCCTCGATACCCACGCCCTTGGGCGATCGGATCGGGCCAGCCACACTGATCGCAACCACCACCTGCGCGTTCACGATTGCCCAGCTGGGCTTCGGAATCTGGCAGGGCTGGTGGATGGCGACCCTCGGCCTGACGGTGATGGTCGCCGTCGCGACGGGCGCTGAGCCGTCCGAGGCGGCCGCCCGCCAGGGCGATGCAGAGCGAAACGCCTAGGGGGTCACCGTGAAAATCTGCCAACTCTGCACGGTGGATTTCACCCTCTATCACTTCCTGCGGCCCCTGATGCATGGCCTGCAGAATGAGGGGCACGAGGTTGTCGGGGTGTGCGCGGATGGAGATCTAGCCGACGCCGTCCGTGCCGAAGGCTTCCGGGTCGAGAACGCCCCGCTCGTCCGTTCCGCCGCGCTCGGCGATACATGGCGCGCCGTCAGCTCGCTCCGGTCAATGTTCGTGCACGAACAGTTCGACATCGTCCACGTCCACTCGCCCGTTGCGGCCTTTGCCGGACGCATTGCAGCCGCACGCGCACGCGTGCCACGCATCGTCTACACCGCACATGGCTTCTACTTTCACGAACACATGCCCGCGCCGCGCCGGCAAATGCACATCACCGCCGAATGGCTCGTAGGCCGCACGACGCACACCTTGTTCACCCAGGCAGAAGAGGATGCGGCGACCGCGCGCCGCCTGCACCTCTGCAAAACCGGCGATGTTCTTGCCATCGGCAACGGCAGCGACCCGAACCTGTTTGCACCCGCCGAAACCGTCGAGAGCCGCTCTCGGATCCGTGCCGCCATCGGCACGCCGAACGACCGCGTCGTGATCATGGTCGCTGGCCGCCTGGTAGCTGAAAAGGGCTACATCGAGCTCTTCGACGCCATGCGGAACGTCGATGCTGAGCTTTGGGTGGTTGGCCCCCGGCTTTCGAGCGACCACGCCGCCGGGATCGAAGACCGGATCTCCGACATCGAGGAGGACCCCGACATGCGTGACCGGATCCGCTTCCTGGGCTATCGGAATGATGTCGCCGACCTGATGAGTGCGGTCGATATTTTCACGCTCCCATCGCACCGCGAGGGTATGCCACGCTCCATCATCGAGGCCATGCTGACCGGCTTGCCCGTTGTCGCGACGGATATTCGCGGCAGCCGCGAGGAGGTGGTGGACGGCGAGACAGGTCTGCTGGTCCCGGTCCGCGACACCGACGCACTGACCGACGCGCTGCAGTCGCTGTGCGCCAGCCCGGAACTGCGGGTCCGTATGGGCCGGGCGGGCCGCGCGCGGGCCGTGGCAGAGTTTGACGAACAGAAAGTGATCGACCGCCAGATCGATCATCTGGGCTTGCGCGGGCGGTAGCTCGTACGCGCATTTTCGAAGCAACCGGGCCCGGCACCTTGCCGGGCCCTTGTTTTTACCGCTACAAGCCCAACAAGCGCAGCACGAGAGCATCGCCGCCTTGATCTGGACCACCGTCATTCTCGCGGCCGTTACGGCTATCGCCACCGCCATCCTGGTAGGATATTTCCGACGCCTGCTGTTGCGTCACGATATCCTCGACCGGCCCAACACCCGCAGCTCTCACGACACCCCGACACCGCGCGGCGGCGGCATTGGCGTCATGCTTGTCCTGCTTCCGGTCTGGCTGATTGCCGGTTTCGTTCTGCCGTTCGACGGTAGCGCCACGGCGAAGTGGCTGATCCCCGCCGCGGCCGCCGGCCTGGCCGCGATCTCATGGGTCGACGATGTACGCACAATCGGCGCGTTGCCGCGACTGGGCGCGCAGTTCGCCGCGGCAATCCTTGGTGTCCTGATGGTTCCCGGTCTCGTGTTCCAGGGGCTTTTCCCCGGCTGGCTCGATGCCGCAGTCGCCCTTATCGGCCTGGTCTGGTTCATCAACCTGTTCAACTTCATGGACGGGATCGACGGAATCAGCGGTGTCGAGGCCGGCGCCATCGGCATCGGCCTGGGAGCGGTCGGATGGTTGCTGGCCGCGACCCCCGACACCTATGCGGCACAGGCGATCTTCGTCGCCGCTTCGGTGCTCGGCTTCCTGGTCTGGAACTGGCATCCGGCGCGAATTTTCCTGGGCGATATCGGCAGCATTCCACTGGGGTTCCTGCTCGGCTGGCTGCTGCTGGTAATGGCGACGTCCGGGCAATGGGCCGCCGCACTGATCCTGCCTCTCTACTATCTCGTGGACGCAACGTTGACCCTGTTGCGCCGCCTGCTGCGCGGCGAGAAGGTCTGGCAGGCCCATCGCGAACACTTTTACCAAAGGGCTGTTCAGAACGGGCGCAACCACGCGCAGGTCAGCATCGCGGTGGGGTTGACTAATGCGGGGCTGCTGGCCCTGGCCATTCTTTCATCGACCGTGTTCTCCGGCGGTGCGGGGCCGTTTGCTATGGTCGCCGCAGCATTTTTCCTCGTGGCGGTGTTGCTGGCCTGGATGGCGCGCGGCAGGGCTTTGTCCGAGTCCGCTTAGTGGTATAAGCGGGTGATCCAACGGGACGACTGCACATGGGTGCAAAAATTCGGGTGAGCCGGGCGAAAATCGCCTACGCACACGACATCTTCATGGCAGCGGTCTCCCTGCCATTGTCGTTGTGGCTGCGGATGGGTGCTACAGTCGATTCGGTGCCCACAGCGTTCATCGTCCAGAGCACCGTCATGTTCGCCGTTATTGCGGCTGTCGTATTCTGGCCGATGGGGCTTTACCGCGGCATCTGGCGCTACGCGTCAATGAACGACCTCATCCAGATCACCAAGGCGGTGACGCTGGCGATTCTGATCTTCGTCCCTGTCCTGTTTATTTCCTCGCGGGCCGAGTTCCTGCCCCGCTCGCTGCCGATGATAAACTGGTTCGTCTTGATGGCTCTGCTCGGCGGGCCTCGCTTCATCTACCGGCTGTTCAAGGACCGTCATTTCGAGCTGACCGTGGACGATTCCGGCAAACCGGGCGTGCCCGTACTTCTGGTGGGTGCCGGCGACGAGGCCGAGGCCTTCATCCGCGATATCAGCCGCCAGCCTGGCGCCGCTTACCGGATCGTCGGTATCCTGGACGAGAAGGGGCGCCGTGTCGGCCGTCAGATCCGACATGTCCCGGTTCACGGAACGACGGACGAATTAAGCGGTGTCATGCGGCGCCTTGCCTTGCGCGGCGAACGGCCGCAGCGCCTTATCGTGACCAAGCGGGGCCTCGACCCTTCCTATATGCGCCACTTGCTTGACGTGGCAGAGACACACGGAATGACCATGGCCCGGTTGCCGCGCCTGACCGAATTTCATGCCGGCGTGGGCGAAGCGATCGAGGTAAAGCCTGTCGCCGTCGAGGATCTGCTTGGCCGGCCGCAGACCGTACTCGACCGCCCGGCCATGCGCGCGCTTGTCAGTGGCCGCCGGGTTCTCGTGACCGGTGCCGGCGGCACCATCGGCAGCGAGCTTTGCCGCCAGATCGCCGCCCTCGAGCCGTCGGAGCTGGTGCTGGTCGATGCCTCGGAATTCAACCTCTATTCGATCGATCTGGAAATCGGGGAAACCGCACCCGGACTGTCGCGACACGCGCGCCTGGCCGATGTCCGCGACCGCAACGCCATGGCCGCAACCTTTGCGGAAGCCCGCCCCGAGCTCGTATTCCATGCCGCCGCCCTCAAGCATGTCCCGATCGTTGAGACCCATGTGGCCGAAGGCGTGCTGACGAATATCTCGGGCTCTCGCATCGTCGCCGACCTGTGCCGCGAGACCGGCGCGCAGACGATGGTCCTGATATCCACCGACAAGGCGGTCAACCCCACCAGCGCGATGGGCGCCACCAAGCGCGCCGCGGAAAGCTACTGCCAGGCCCTCGACCGGGCAGGCGGGGAAGACTCCTGCCGGTTCCTGACCGTCCGCTTCGGCAACGTCCTGGGCTCGACCGGCTCTGTCGTGCCCCTGTTCGAACGCCAACTCGCCGCAGGCGGGGCCCTGACAGTGACCCACCGGGAGATCACGCGGTATTTCATGACCACCCGCGAAGCCGTCGAACTGGTCCTGCAGGCGTCCACACTCGGAACATCAGACACCACATCTGCCGGCGGCATCATGGTTCTCGACATGGGTGAGCCGGTCAAAATCCTGGACCTGGCCGAACAGATGATCCGCCTGGCGGGCAAGCGACCCTATGAAGACGTGGATATCCAGTTCGTCGGTCTGCGGCCGGGCGAGAAGCTCTATGAAGAACTGTTCCACGACGCCGAAAGCCTGGCGCCCACCGACAATGCGGCCATCCGTCTGGCAACCCCGCGGGTGGCCGACCGCGAGGTGCTGGAACGCGCCATCGACGAAATCTGTGCCGCCGCACAAGACAACAACAACGCCGCCTGCCGTTCGCTGCTGACCCACCTGGTGCCGGAGTTCCAGTCCGACACCCCCGGGTCGAGCGCCGCAGCTGCAAAATAGGTTCACCCCTGGCCCGGACGGAACCCTCCCTCCAGCACTTGATGAAGGACGAAACAACCGGTGCCGAACAACAATGACACGCCGATCACGCGTGCAATTATCTCCGTTTCCGACAAGACCCGTTTGACAGAGTTGGGCCGCGCGCTAGCCGGACACGGGGTTGAGATACTTTCCACCGGCGGTTCGGCGCGCACGCTTGCCGAAGCCGATGTCCCGGTGATCGAGGTTGCCGACCACACGGGCTTCCCCGAGATCATGGATGGCCGGGTCAAGACCCTGCACCCGAAGATTCACGGTGGCATCCTGGCGCGACGCGACCATCCCGACGACCAGGCCGCGATGGAGGAACACGCGATCGGCCCCATCGACCTGATCGTGATCAACCTCTACCCGTTCGAGGCCACAGTCGCCTCGGGCGCGGACTATGATGAATGCGTCGAGAATATCGATATTGGCGGTCCGGCGATGATCCGTGCCGCCGCCAAGAACCACGCCCATGTCGCCGTGGTCACCGACCCGGACGATTATGACGCCGTGATCGGCGCGCTCGACGCCAACAAGGGCCGTCTACCGGCCGACCTTCGACGCGCGCTCGCCGCCAAGGCCTATGCCCGAACCACGGCGTATGACGGCGCCATCACCGCCTGGCTGTCGGGTGAACTGGGCGACACCTTCCCCGACACCCATGTCACAGCCGGGCGTCGCGCAAGCGTTCTGCGGTACGGTGAGAACCCGCACCAGGAAGCGGCCCTCTATATTGGCGGCCTAGCCCGGCCCGGCGTTGCCCAGGCCGAACAGATCCAGGGCAAGGAGCTGAGCTACAACAATCTCGGTGATGCGGACGCGGCATTCGAACTGGTGGCCGAGTTCGACGAACCGGCAATCGCCATCATCAAGCATGCCAATCCCTGCGGCGTCGCCATCGGGGACGACCTGGTCACCCCCTATCGGGCGGCACGAAAATGCGATCCGGTCAGCGCCTTCGGCGGCATCGTCGCCGCCAATCGGCCGCTCGATGGCGCGCTGGCGGAGGCCATCACCGAAATCTTCACCGAGGTGGTCATTGCCCCCGACGCCGACGCCGATGCCCGCGCCGTGTTCGCGGGCAAGGAGAATTTGCGCCTGCTTCTGTCGGGGGACATGCCCGATCCGCGCGAGGCCGGGCGAATCCTCAAACCCCTGGCCGGCGGGTTCCTGCTCCAGGATCGCGACGCCGGCCACATCACGGCCGACGATCTGAACATCGTGACCAAGCGCCAGCCCAGCGAGCAGGAGATCGCGGACATGCTGTTCGCCTTCACCGTGGGTAAGCACGTCAAGTCCAACACCATCGTTTATGCCAGGAACGGCGCAACGGTGGGGATCGGCGCCGGCCAGATGAGCCGGGTCGATGCCGCCCGCATCGCGGCACACAAGTCCGGCGAAGCGTCCGAGGCGGCGGGCGAAAGCGAACCTCTGACGCGCGGCTCCGTTGCGGCATCCGACGCCTTCTTCCCGTTTCCCGACGGGCTGCTGACCACAGTCGAGGCCGGCGCCACAGCGGTCGTTCAACCAGGCGGTTCCGTGCGCGACGATGAAGTGATCGCGGCCGCGGACGAAGCCGGGATCGCGATGGTGTTCACAGGGATGCGCCACTTCCGGCACTGACGGGCAGCGCAGGCCAGGCTCAGCCCTCGCCGTCGGGTTCGCGGACCATGAGCAACAACATCAGCCCGCCCACGATCAGGAACGGCAGGACACTGGCCATGCCCCATCTCTGGCTGCCCGTTACCGCCGTGACGAGCGCCACGATCCAAGGGCCTGCAAAGGCGGTAATCTTGCCCGACAGGGCATAGAGGCCGAACATCTCGCCCTCCGTCCCGGGCGGGATGATCCGCGCCATCAGGGACCGGCTGGCCGCCTGCACCGGGCCGAAAAATATCCCCAGGCCGGCCCCGAGAATGATGAAGGCAAGCTTCGATTCGACCAGCAGCAGCGGCACGCCGACCACCACCAGTCCGGTCAGACCGATCAGGATGGTGCGCCGGGCACCGATCCAGTCGTCGATCCACCCGAACGCGAAGGCACCGGCGCCGGCCGTCACATTGAGGACAAGGCCGAAGACGATCACCTCCGGCACCGACATCCCGAAGGTCCCCGCGGCATACACACCGCCGAAGGCGAACAGGGTATTGATCCCGTCGGCAAAGATCATCCGCGCCAGCAGGTAGCGCCACAGCTGCGGATAGCGCGTCAGGTTGCCAAGGGTTGTCCGAAGCTCCCGCATTCCGGCCCGGATCGCGGGGCCTGCCGCGAGGCCGCGGCCGCGCGGGTCTCGCGTCCACACGAAGAGAGGCAGGCAGAACACGAGCAGCCAGACCGCCACGACAGGCCCGGACAACCGGACGCCGGCGACATTCCCCGAGGCCACATCCAGGCAGAACAGCACGAACAGAAGCCCGCCGACACCGCCGATATAGCCCAGGCCCCAGGCCCAGCCCGAGACGCGGCCCAGCCACCGTATCGGGACAAGGTTTGGCAACAGGGCGTTGTAGAAGACCATCGAAAGCTCGAAGGCGACCACGCTCACACCAACCAGAACCAGCAGCAACATTGCGTCTGACAGTTCCGGACGCACGAACCACAGGCACGCCGAGCCGGCCGCCATGATCAGGGTAAAGACCGCAAGCCAGGGCTTTCGCCGGCGCCCCTGGTCCGCAATCGACCCCAGTATCGGGCTCGCCAGCGCGATCACGAATGCGGCCGTCCCGGTCATGATCGCCCACCATTGGGTGGCCAGCGCGGGATCCTGCACCACACCGTTGGCGAAATAGGCGGGAATCACAAACGTCAGGACGATGGCCGGATAGGGTGAGTTGGCCCAGTCGTAGAAGCACCATGCTGCCGCGCCGCGCCGGTCGGCCTTCTCGGGCGGGTGCGGGTCAGCGGGCATCAGACGGATCCGGATTGGGGGATGTCTCGGCGGGCAACCGCCAGTTGGTCAGCAGGATTCCGGCAACCACACAGGCCAGGCCCGCCCAGACACCCGGTGTGATGGTCTCGTCGAGGACCACCGCGGCGGCCACGATGGCACCGACCGGGTTCATGGTCAGGGCGACCGCGACGCGGGTCGGTGTGGTGTTCCGCAATGCCCAGAGCAGCAGGAAGTAGGTCACCGCACTGCCCGCCGTGCCGATATAGAGGATGGCGAGCCATCCACTGGCGGAGAACTGCAGCTCGAACAACGGCGCACCGGCAGCGAGGCTAATCAAAATCAGAATGAACGCACCGGGCAGCATGTTGCAGACCACAAAGATGAGTGGCGGATAGCGCCGAATAATGTTCCGGCTGGCAACATTGTAGGCCGAAAGGGCGACGGATGCCGCGACCATCAGCAGATCGCCGCGCCAACCGCCGGGGATCGCGCTTGCATCCTGCCACAACGCCAAGACCACGCCGACGGTTGCAACCGTCACCCCGAACAACTTCAGCCAGGTCATGCGCTCGGCGCGCACGGATGCGGCCATGGTCAGGGTCATGAACGGGATCGTCGATGCCAGAATCCCCCCACGGGCAGCCGAGGTGTAGGCCAGCGAGGCCGACACAAGCCACTGGCTAATCCCGAAGAACAGGATTCCGAACGCCAGCACGATCCAGAGATCGTGTCCCCGCGGCCAGCCGCGCGCAAAAGCCAGCGCCAAGGGTAATAGGATCGCCGCACCAATCACGAGCCGCAGAACAGTGATGGTGAGCGGATCGATTTCCGCGCTGACGAAGCGCAAGGCCCCCAGCGTGGTGCCGGCGGAGAAGGTCGCAACAACAGCCGCCACGGCCGCGACGTTGCCGCGCCGCGCATCCGAACTCATGGATGCGTTCAAGGTGACGATGCCGGCGCGCGCGACCGCCAGTTGGTGATGGCGATCCCCGCGATCACCAACGCGAATCCGGCGATCATGGACGCCGTTACCTGCTCATCCAACAACAACCCGCCCCAGACGAGCGCCATGAGCGGGTTCATTGGCAACGCAACGGAAACCAGTGTCGGTGTCGTGTAGCGCAGCGCCCAAAGCCACAGCGTGTAGGAGATAACCGCGGCGGCAAATCCCAGGAACGCAACGGCAATCCATCCCGTCCGCGACAACTCCGGCGCAAAAGTCGGCGCGCCTGTTCCCAGCGCCACCAGATACAGCAACGCCGATGCAGGCACGACCCCGGCAACCACGGCAACGAGGGGCGAATGGCGTTGCAAGGCCCGGTTCGACCAGACGCCGTAGACCGATGTGATCAATGCGCCGACGAGAATCATCCCGTCGCCGATCCACGCATTCGGTGGTGCGCCCACGCTCTGGCCCAGCGCCACCACGACGCCCAGGGTTGCGACTACGATGCCAATAATCTTCATGCGTGTGGGCCGTTCGATCCCGAACATCGCCGCGATCAGAAGCGTCATGAACGGCGCCGTCGTATAGGCCAGCGCGCCGCGCGAAGAGGTAGTGAAGACGAGGGCGTTGGAGAAGATCAGCTGGAGCCCGCCAAAGAACAACGCCCCCATCGCGCCCATGACCAGGAGCTCACGCGGGGACGGCCAGCGGCGCACGATCACCAGGGCAATGGCTGTCAGCACGAATGCGGGTATGACGTTGCGCAGGAACGCAACCGTAACGGGCTCAGTTTCCGTGACCAGGAACCGCACCGCCACGAAGGCGGACCCGCCGAGCGCTGTCGACAGGCAGGCCGAAAAGGCCGCGAGAACGGCCAGGTTTCCGGTAGTCAACTTGAAGGGCTGGCTCACACCCGGTCCGATCGAGGGGGGAACGCGAAGAGAAACCCGCAACGCCGGTGCAGCGCTGGGGCGACGGGAGCATGACCCCTTGAAGGCTTACCCGGCAAGTAGATTTCGTAGCTGTCCGTTCGCCGGATTGCCCTGCGCCTCGGCGGGAACCTTGAGGTCGGCGACGCGCCGGAGCGGCAAATACCTTGTTTCGTGGATCGCGTTGACGGAGCCTGAACCTGACACCATTCCGTTCGGAGGATTCAAACGTGCGTCTCGTCACCTTCACCACAACCGGCGGCCCCGGCAAACGGCTCGGCGCCTTTACTGAAAACGACACGGTCATCGTCGACTTCGGCGCGGCAGCACAACATATCGCACCGGACGAGGATCAGCGGATATATGCCTCGATGCTCGACCTGATCGACGGCGGTCCGACGGCGTTGGCACGCGCGGGAGCGCTGCTCGCGAAAGTCATCTCCCAGGGCGCCGAGGAAGCCCTGATCGAGCGCGATCAGGTGCGCCTGGAAGCGCCGTTGCCCAACCCGCGCCGCCTGCGCGATTGTACCTGTTTTCTGCAGCATCTCCGCAATGCCCGCGAAGTCCGCTATACGCGCCTGGCAGCGCGCGAGGATGACCCGGACGCAGCCCTGAAAAGGTTCCGCGCCGCCGGGGCAATGGATGTACCAAAGGAATGGGAAGCTGTGCCCGTCTATCTGAACAGCAATCACCTCAACATTATCGGGCCGGAGGACAATGCGATCTGGCCGAACCGGGCACGGCGCATGGACTATGAGCTGGAATGGGCGATGGTGACCGGCAAGGCCGGTACCGATATCCCAGCGGAAGAGGCTGCGGACCACTTTTTCGGCTTCACAATCTTCAATGATATCAGCGCGCGCGACATCCAGGCCCGGGAAATCCGCACCGGTGCGGGCATGGGGGGGCCGGGTAAGGACTTCGATGCGGGTAATATCATGGGGCCCTGCATCGTCACGGCAGACGAAATCGCTAATCCCTACAATCTAGATATGGTGGCCCGGATCAATGGCGAAGAATGGAGCCGCGGCAACTCTTCGATGATGGATCACAGCTTCGAGGTCGTGCTGGCGCATCTCAGCCGCAGCCAGACGATCTATCCTGGCGAGATCTTCGGCTCGGGAACCGTACCGAGCGGTTGCGGGTTGGAACACAACCGGTATCTTTCTGACGGGGACCGGATCGAGCTGGAGATCGAGGGTATCGGCTCGCTTTCCAACCGGATCGTCAAACCGGATGGCTGGCTCGACCGAGACACGCCAGACCGCAACTAGGCCGAACAGGGGAAACACCATGCCGCGCAACACACGCCGGGTCGTCACCGGCCACGACGATGAGGGCAACACCGTCGTGATCATCGACGAAGTTATGACACCCGACATGGGCCACGTACTCACGCCCGAAGGCCAGCCCAATGTCCGCCTGTCGGATGTCTGGCTGTCTCGCGCCATACCCGACAGCAATGCGGGCAACGACGACACGGTCGAGGACAGCATCACGCTCGAGCCGCCGATCGGCGGGGCGGTATTCCGGATCCTTGAACTGCCGCCGGATTCCGAGCGCAACTACGACAGTATGAAGAAGTACTTCGAATCCATGGGAGCCGGTGAGCGCCTCGATGGGCAGAAGCATCCAGGCATGCACAAGACGTGCTCGGTCGACTATCTAGTCGTCATCGCCGGCGAAATCTGGCTGATCCTAGATGAGGAGGAGATATGCCTCAAAGCCGGCGACGCCTGCGTCCAGCGCGGAACTTTACATGCGTGGTCCAACCGAACGGAGGAACCTTGCCTGCTCGCCGCTGTCTTAATCGACGCCCACCCCATACTCTAGGGTGTACATGCGAACTTTCTAATTTAAGGCCAACAAGTTGATTTGCTACCGTCAGCGATTTTCCTTTTAGAAAAAACATTTGCTGTCTGTACGCCGAAAACGATAGGCTCGGCCGACAAAAACTAAAATTTAACCAGGGGGTTTTCCAGTCATGAATCGCTTTACTTCAATTGCCTTCGCGGCAGCGGCCGTTATCGGCTTTGCATCCGTCGCACCTAGTGCTTCGGTCGCGAAAGATTTCCCCAGTAAACCCGTACAACTTCAGGTTCCCTTTAAGCCTGGCGGCGGCGCTGATCGCACGTTCCGGCTTTTTGCGCCATATCTATCAGAAGAGCTTGGGGTGCCTGTTAAGGTCACGAATGTCTCCGGTGGAGGCGGATGGGTTTCTTGGGGCCAGGTTACGAATCAATGGAACAAGAAAAAGGATGATCACAAACTGGCTGTTGTGAATATTCCCCACATTTTTTCGATGCTGAATCCAGCGATGAAGAGAAAAGAGACTCTGGAATCGTTTAACTTCCTTGCATGGCACTCATACGATCCGGGCCTTTGGCTTGTTCGGTGGGATGACGAGCGGTTCAAGAATTTGGAGGATGTTCTCGATTATGCCGTTAAACAGCCGCTAGTTATTGCTCCGGGTAGCCTCGGAAGTGATGACCACATCGGTGTGGCATTTGCTCAGCAGGCTGTCCCCGGCTTTCAGACGAAGTTCGTGACCAGTAAGGGTGATAACGCGAAAATCCAGCTTCTTTTGGGTAAGCACGTTGATATGGTCGCGGCGAATGTTGGTTACTACATCAACAGCATTCTGGAACGTAAACTGCGGCCGATTGCTGTTATGCATCCGGAGCCTTGGAGAATGCTTCCAAGCGTGCCAACGTTTGAAGAGGTAACAGGCAAAAAGAATGTCACTTACGCTGGCCGAACAATCGCTACCGCAAATGGTCTTGAAGAAGAGAAGCGAGCAGTAT
>MDTE01132764.1_pt1 | contig 85682 bp, 73 predicted proteins | sample 811231 | NCBI WGS metagenome assembly MDTE01 (sample SAMN05326651, study PRJNA326480) | marine metagenome | isolation source: seawater | place: Indian Ocean: Red Sea | collected 2010 | reverse complement strand
CTTCTACAGACCCAGCCTCGGAAGCAACATCCTCTTTTACAGAAGCTTCCTCTTTAGAAGACTCTTGAGAATCCTCTGGCTTTGGAGAAGAAGCTTCTCCCATCAATTCGCTTTTTTCCTTAGCCTTTTCAGTTTTCTTTTTAGCAATTTTTTCTGATTTTAATTTTACCCTCTCTTCTCTATCAAGAGTCCATTTTTGAATTTCGTAATCAATAGTCTTCTCATCTAAACCTTGCTTTTTCAAATGGACTCTATATAACACACCTTCCCATTTTAATAAGTTCCGAACAGTGTTAGATGGTTGAGCACCATTTTCTATCCAATATAGAATTCTATCTACTTTCAATTCATAATTTTTCTCAGTTTGTAGAATAGGATTGTACCAACCCAACTCTTCTATAGCTTTTCCATCTCGTCTTTTACGTGAATCAATAACAACAATCCTATAAAAAGGCCTATTACGTCTGCCTAACCGTTTCATTCTAATCTTAACTGCCAAAATATTCTCCTTTAATTAAATGTTCTCTTCTTTGAGAAAACCTTTATGTTCAATTCGATTAAAGCATAGAAAGTTAGCTTTTTTGATCTAAGGTAGAAAACGAAAAACTTCTGCCTGTTTTTTCATCAAAAAAATAACAAAAACTTGATTTTTTAGAAATCCCCACCAACTTGTCGGAGATCAATCTCTTCAATTACAGAATGACCCTCCTGAGATACCGTCGAAAAAACAGCATCTACAACATTTTTCTCATTTAACATTTGATCACGAGAAAAATTAAAATCTAACTTATCCCACCAAGATGAATTAACTGAACCAGGGAAAATTGATGTTACTTTTACATTTGATTTTCTTAATTCTATTCTAACCGTATCAGCAAAACCTTTTAACCCATATTTTGTAGCAGAATAACCGCTACCCCATGAAAGAGCTCTTTTACCTGACATTGAATTAATGAAAATTATGTGACCTTTTTTGTTTTTTTTCATCAGTTTGATAGCCTCTCTAGTAGAAAGAAATGAACCTGTTAAGTTCACATCAAGCATATCTTGCCATTCTTTTAAAGAAATTTCTTCGACAGCTTTAAATGTTCCAACGCCAGCATTATTTACAAGAATTACTAATTCCCCTAATTTTACAACCTTCCTAAAAAGATTCATAACATCTTGTTCAGAGGTTATGTCTGCCTTATATACTAAAGATTGACCATTAACCTGACTGATAAGTTTAGCGGTTTTCCTGAGATTTTCCTCATTCCTTCCAGCAAGAATAGTATAATAACCTTCTGAAGCAAGTTTTATAGAAATTGCTCGACCAATCCCTTCTGAGGCACCAGTAATGACAGCTATTTGATTTTTAGTCAAGATCCAACTAAACCAGATGCTATTAAATTCAATGCAGAGCCAGCTTTAAACCATTCAATCTGAGTAGTTGAAAATGTATGGTTAAGTTCTGTCTTAAAAAAAGAACCATCTGAATGATTAACCTTAAGCATTAGTGATTGTCTAGGAGAAAATTCTTTAAGACCCAAAATAGATATTCTGTCATCTTCACGAATTTCATCATATGCTAATGGATCAGCAAAAGTTAGAGCTAGCATACCCTGTTTTTTTAAATTAGTTTCATGAATACGAGCAAAACTCCTGACAATAACTGCAATACCCCCTAAATGACGCGGTTCCATTGCCGCATGTTCTCTAGAGGATCCTTCGCCATAATTTTCATCTCCAAAAGCAACCCAAAGCCTTCCCTGTTTCTTATAATACCTTGCTATATCACTAAATCTTATATTTTCTTCCCCAGTAATTACATTTTTTCCAAGACCAATATCTCCATTAAAGGAATTTACAGCACCTATAAATAAGTTATCTGAAATATTGTCTATGTGACCTCTGAATCGAAGCCATGGTCCCGCAGGAGATATATGATCTGTTGTACACTTCCCATCAGCTTTTAATAAAACCGGGAGATCTGTGAGGTCATTACCGCTCCAAGGTTTAAATGGCTTAAGCAATTCAATTCTTTCACTTAAGTCTTTAACTTCCACCTCTAAATTTTTCCCATCAATTTCTGGTGGAATAAAACCTTCATCTCCAGTTTCAAAACCATTAGCTGGTAACTCATCACCAACTGGAGGTTCTAACCAAACTTCTTCTCCTCTTTCATTTTTTATGGAATCAGTAAGTGGGTTAAAAGAAAGTCTACCTGCTAATGACATTGCTGTGACTAACTCAGGTGACCCAATAAACGCATGAGTATCAGCATTACCATCATTGCGTCTAGCAAAGTTCCTATTGAATGATGTAATAATGGAATTTTTCTTGCCTTCAGTTTTATCTTCTCTTTTCCATTGTCCAATACATGGTCCGCATGCATTAGCCAAAACAACAGCACCTATTTCATTTAAATCTCTTAGCTGTCCATCTCTTTCTATTGTAGCCCGAATTTGTTCAGATCCTGGAGTAACTAGAAAAGGTGTTTTAGCTTTAAGGTTTTTCTTGATTGCCTGCCTAGCAATATTAGCTGAACGTTCTATATCTTCATATGAGGAGTTTGTACAACTTCCTATAAGTGAAATTGATATATCATCAGGGTAATCTTTTTCCCGCACATCAGACTTTAACTGAGAAATAGGTCTAGCTAAATCAGGAGTAAATGGGCCAACTATATGTGGCTCAAGAGTCGATAGATCTATTTCAATAACTTTATCAAAGAAAATTTCTGGATTTCTTTCTACTTCGGGATCTGCTGTTAACTCTTTTTCAATAGCTCCAGCTAATTTTGCAATTTCAGCTCTACCAGTTGAATTCAGATATTGACTCATTCGTTTATCAAATGGGAAAATAGAGGTAGTCGCTCCTATTTCCGCTCCCATATTACAGATTGTTCCTTTACCAGTACATGATATTGATTTAGTACCCTCCCCAAAGTATTCAACAATTCTTCCAGTTCCACCTTTTACTGACAAAAGACCAGCTAATTTAAGTATCACATCCTTTGGTGAAGTCCATCCGCTTAATGAACCCGTTAACTTTACTCCTATGACCCCAGGCCACAGAACTTCCCAAGGCATACCTGTCATAACATCAACAGCATCAGCACCTCCTACTCCTATGGCAACCATACCTAAACCACCCGCATTAGGAGTATGTGAATCAGTCCCAATCATCATCCCTCCTGGAAAAGCATAATTTTCTAAAACAACCTGATGAATTATACCTGAACCAGGCTTCCAAAAACCTAGTCCATATTTCTGTGATACTGACCTAAGGAAATTATATACCTCACTATTTTCATAGTTAGCCTGTTTTAGATCATCAGAAGCCCCAATTTGAGCCCTAATAAGATGATCACAATGAACTGTACTTGGTACGGCCGTTTCCTTCCTTCCAGCTTGCATAAATTGGAGAAGAGCCATCTGGGCTGTAGCATCCTGCAAAGCGACTCTATCAGGATTAAAGTTTATATAACTAACGAGTTTTTCTGGAGATTCAGAAAGTGGCTCATGTAGATGAGCACAAAGAATTTTTTCTGCATATGTCAGCGGGCGACCAATAAGTTCCCTTGCGAAAGAAACTTTTTGCTCAAAAACATTATATGTTTCTTGAATTAAATCAAAGTCTTTTGTTCCTATCATACTATACCTTACCTCATACTATGGTCTAATAATGAAAAATATTAATTATGGTCGAAGATGACTTTGGAAATTACGGAGTTCCATGCGAAATTTCAATTATAGTCACCCATATCAAGTAGTATTACAAATTGATTACAAAATTGATTCGCCAAATTATTTTCTTTACCTTTCTTATTTTCGGGAGTCTTTTCAGCCAATCTCATTCAATTATAAAGAGTTCTCATTCAGAATTAATATTTAGAGTGTTCTTTACTAATCCTTCTCAAGGATATAGTCTTGAGAATCAATATATTACAATTGGCTTGCCTACAGATAATTATCCAGAGATTCAAATTATACCAATTAAAACTGTTAATGTTCCCCAAGATAAAGAGTCCGAACTTTTCTATTCACCAGTAATTAATTATGGGAAATGGAAACGATTAGAGAAATTTCGTAATTTGAATGTTGCAATTCTTAAATTAGCACCTACAGCCTCAAATAATGCTGAAATTTCAGCGCTTGAATTAGAAGTCAAAATTCGTTTTAAAGAATCATTAAAAAACTCTATAATTCTTTCTAATGCTGAAGAACTTATTTATAAGCATAAGATTTTTAACTGGTCTGTAGCCAAAAACTGGGTTGAAAAAAAATCTATCTCCAAAAGAATAAAAAGCCGAAATGATCTTAGTGGAAATTGGTATAAAATTGCTATTTCAGATGATGGTGTTTATGGAATTAGTGGTTTAGAGCTATCTGAAATAGGAGCTGATATTACAAATATTAACCCGTCATCTCTTCGGATTTTTACTAATCCAAGAGGTGGGAGACCTGTATCAAATGATATTTTTCAATCTATTTCAGATAACCTAATAGAAATAGCTATAAAAGTAACGGGAGAAAACGATGGCGTCTTAAATGAAAATGATAAAATTCTTTTCTATGGCCGGGGCCCTAGGGGTTTTGATACTAATAAAGATGGATATACTATTTTTACTAAAAATCCTTATACAAATCTGAATGTTTATTGGTTAAATGTACCAGTTGATCCAGAGATTCTTGGCTCAAGGATAAATACTATAGATCAAAGTGTAATTGAACCTATAACAATTAATTATGGTATAAATTATGCTCATTCTGAAAATGAAGATTACAACCCATTTCAATCCGGACTTTTATGGGTTGGTCCGGGGATTACAAAAGAACAAACACTTTCAGCTCCAATTCAACTTCATCATCCACGTGATTATATAAATGCTAAAGCAAATATATCTCTATTCGGAGGTACCTCTAGTGGATCTGAGGGTTATCCAGCTCATATCGCAACAATCCAGCAAAAAAGTCAAACAGATTCTATTTTAATAACAGAATCATGGGCAGGGATGATAAATCGTGATTTCTCATTGAATTTGGATGAAACACTTCTTAATCATGGCACGAACTTTTTTATAGTAAAAAATTCTACAAGTGATGTACTATCTAAAGTTTTCATCGATTGGATTACAGTAGAATATGCAAGCGAATTAATTTGGGAAGGAACTCAATTTGATTACTGGACACCAACAAATCTAAATGCTGTTAGATTTATGATTAGTAAAATGAATTCTGATATAAAAGTCTGGGATATAACTGATATAAATTCTCCAGTTTCTCAATCTGTTCAGCTAAGTGGAAATAGAGGATATTTTGAACAAGATATCTCTTTCAAAGAGAAAAAAAGGTTCGTCGTTTTTAATGAATCAAAAATATTAAATGTATCTAAGTTAGAAGAAATAGGAACCCAAAACTTTTCAACATTTAGAACATCAATTAGCGGTATTGATCATATTATAATCGCTCCTGAAGTTTTTAAAGAACCCGCCGAAAAACTCCAAAAACATCGTGACTTTTCAATTGTTGTCCCATTAGAATCAATATACAATGAATTTACTGGTGGTGTTTCTGACCCTAAGGCAATAAGATTTTTTCTGAAATGGGTTAAGAAAAATTGGTCTTCTTCTAATGGAATAGGATTCCCATCATACATCCTTTTGCTTGGTGATGGAGATTATGATTACCGTAACATAACTGGAAAATCCTCTAACTTAATTCCTACTTTCCAATCTGGAATATTTGGAGGTACATCTTCAGATGATAAATTTGCTTATCTCGATGGTAAATCTCCAGAAATGGCTATAGGTCGCCTGCCAGCATCCAATCTATATGATGCCGAATCAATGGTAGAAAAAACTATAACCTACGAGGCTAATCCTGAAATAGGACTTTGGCGAAGCCGAATTTCACTTATTGCTGATGATTTTTCACGACCAAATTTTGGAGCTTTGGAACTGACTCATACAAAAAATAGTGAAGAAATAGCCCAATTGATTCCAAAGTCTCTCCAAATTCGAAAACTTTATATGGAAGATTTTCCAGAAATTAATGATGGTTCTCAATATGGTATTACTAAACCAAGTGCAACTGAAGAATTGTTTAACCTTCTCAGTGAAGGTACAGCTCTTTTGAATTATATCGGTCATGGCTCAGCTTATCAATGGGCTCAAGAAGGTTTATTATCCTCTTCAAGAGGAGATCTTACATCAATCCAGACTGGTAATAAACTACCAATCTGGATTGCTGCCACTTGCAGTTGGGGACAATATGATAACATTGAAGGAAGTGCTATGTCAGAAGAAATCCTCAGAGCTCCAAATAACGCAGGAGTTGCGGTTATTTCTGCTAACGGTTTAATTACTTTTTCAGCCAATAGAAATTTCATTTTAAAACTATTTCAGTCTTTTTTTCCGGACACAACTGTTTCGAATCTTTCTTTAGGTGCAATATTTAGCAGTATCAAAGATGGATCTATAGGAAGTCAAATGTTTCATTTATTAGGTGATCCAGGATTGAAAATAGCTCTTCCATCTAATCATGTTGAAATCACATCTGTTGAACCAGATACACTTACTGCACTAAGCCCAGGTTCTTATTATGGTACTGTAAGTCAAATTCCTATTGGAGATGGTTCCGGCTTCGTTACAGTCTCAGATGCTGAACGAACAATTAAACGTTTTTATGATAATGATTCATATTCTGAAGAAATTAAATATAAAATCCCAGGAAATACTCTTTTCCGTGGAAAATTACTGTTTAATAAGGGCTCTTTTGATGGTTCCTTTATTCTACCCAAAGACATTACAAGTTCTATCGGAGGAAAACTTTCTGTATATCTATATAATTTTCAAAAAGATATCCTTTGGGAAGGATTAGGTCTCAACGAAGGATTAGTCCTTAGAGGTGGGACTACAAATCCAATAGATTCAAATGGTCCAATTATTTCATTTGGCTTAGATGGAAGAACATTGCAAACTGGTGATAATATTAGTACCGGGAAAGATTTGATTATTTCTATATCTGATCCTCTTGGTATTAATATCACTGGAAATATTGGACATGGAATCCGAATTTGGCTTGGAGAAGATGAAGAAAATTCATCTGATTTAACAAATGGTTTCCTATATCTAGAAGGCAGTCATACTAGTGGATCAGTAATTTTCCCGTTATCTGATGCGCTTCCAGGTGAAATATCAATTAATGTTGAGGCTTGGGATAATGCAAACAATGTAAGCCAAGAGTCAATTACTCTAAATATAAATTCCAATAAAACCTTAGAGCTTACTAATATATTTAACTATCCAAATCCATTTAAATTTGAAACTCAATTTGGTTTTGAAGTAAATAAGAATGCTCTTATAAAAATTAGAGTGTTTACTATAGCTGGAGAATTGATTGCTGAACTGGAACCACTACAATCTTTTTATGGTTATTCACACATAGACTGGGATGGTCGGGACCATTATGGAGATATAATAGCTAATGGGGTATATCTCTATCAAATTACAGCCACTTCATTGGATGATAGAGAAGAAAGTACAATAATAGGCAAAGCCGCAAAATATCGCTAAGTATGAATCCTATTATAGTTTTAGCTTCAGCTTCCCCTCGCCGAAAACATATTCTTGAAAAGATAAATTTCAAATTTGAAGTCAAACCTAGCTCAATCATTGAGGATTATTCTATTAATTTGACTCCAAAAAATATGGCTGAGTATTGGGCCTTGGAAAAAGCACGTAACCTTTTACCTCAGCAAAAGAATAGTGTTGTAATTGGAGCTGATACCATTGTTGACTTGGAACAAAAAATTTTAGGAAAACCAAGAAATTCCTCGGAGGCTAAAAAAATGCTAAAAAAATTATCTGGGAAGCAGCATGTTGTACATACAGGAGTTGCCTTAAGGTATGAATTATTAGATATAGAGGTGAGTTTTGTCGAGTCTACAGAGGTGTATTTTTATAATTTGAAAGATGATTGGATAGATCAATATCTTTCCACAAACATGTTCCTAGATAAGGCTGGAGCATATGGTATTCAAGAATGGTCCTCCGTTTTTGTAAAAAAAATTCACGGATGTTACAATAATGTTGTAGGTTTCCCACTTGCAAGTTTTATACAATTAATTTGTTCAAACAAAATTAAAAAGGAATTTCAACTAGACAATTGGTTTGCTTCCAAAAAATAGATCACTTAAAATCACAGCTAAATGAATGACATTAAGAATACCATACTTTTTTTCGAAGATCTGAAAAAATTAAGAATAGATAAAAATATCGAACTTAATGAAATAGCAACACGAACTAAGATCAATATCGAATATCTTGAATTATTAGAATCAGGAGATTATACATTTCTCCCTTATATATACGTTCGTTTATTCATGAAAGCTTATGCTCTTGAAATTGGAGCGAAAACTAGTGAAGCGCTCCAAGAGCTTGACCACTTTCTGAATAAAAAAGCACCAACTAAAGACTTAACTATTCATAATGAAGAGAAAAAAGAAAATAATCCATTAGAAGATCATGAAGATACAATAGGAATAAATCCTTTCAACAACCTGTATCCTTCATTAGTAAAGGTGGCCATCCTATTAATATTAGTCTTTTTTGGCATTTGGGTTATAAGACAAATAACTAAAGATCAATCGGAATCAATTCCTATTGAAATTGGACAGACTTCTATTCCAACACCGCCTAAAATTACTGATACAGAATTAAACATGAATTTCACATTCATAGACACGGAAGAAGAACTAGCCTTGCAATCACCATTTGATCTTTCAATTTCAGCCGGTGGAAAAACTTGGTATGAAATTCAAACTGACCTAGGTAATCTCACCTCTTCTATTATTTCTCCTGATGAAGATATTTTAATTCAATTTAATGAATATGTTTTTTTAAGGATTGAAAATTCAATAAATGTTTCTATCCAATTAAATAAAAAAATGATTGATCTTAAAAATATCGCATATCCAGCAGATATAATTTTTGATGGAGAAACTGGACAACTTACAATCCGTCAGTATAATCCTCTTTAACAATATTCCTTAGAACCTATAAATCTTAAGAATACAAAAAATTTGTATTCTTAAGATTTTTCTTGACATTAGTGGGTTAATAAACTAAGATTATGGGTGGAAGTGGGGAATAAACCCACTAACTCGAGTATGACAATTTCAGAAAATACATTTACAGGAGAGTTTAATTATACTCTTGATTCTAAGAGCAGATTAAATATCCCCTCAAAATTTAGATCTGCCCTCTCACCAGATAATAATAGGAGTTTTATAATTACGAAAGGTATGGATTCATGCATAGTGGCATATCCATTGGTTGAATGGCAGAAACGTGTTGAATCTGGTCTACGTGAATTATCAGCTACTTCTCAGAAAAATCGACTATTCGTTAGATCAATTACTCGTTACGCTACCACTGTAAAATTAGATGGGCAGGGTCGAATACAATTGACATCTTATCTAAAGGATTTTGCTAATCTAGATCGGGAAGTAAGAATAATTGGTGTTATAAATAAAATTGAACTATGGAATCCTATAGATCTAGAAAAACTTGACGATCTATGTCCACAAGACTTTGATGACCTTTCTGATAAAGTTGTACTTTAATAATTAAGGTGACATGGAACATAACAAAAAAACATATACCAGTTTTAAAAGAAGCAACTCTATCTTATTTGCGGATATTACCAAATGGAATATATCTAGATGGTACAGTTGGATTAGGCGGTCACTCTCTTGCAATTCAAAATTTGCTCTCACCAAATGGGAAGCTAATAGGACTTGATGGAGATGAGGAGGCCATCAAATTTTCAAAGCAACGTTTGTCGCCTTCATGTCATCTTTTTCAAACTTCATACGATAACTTTCCAGTCTTTCTCTCATCTATTGGGCTCGAGCGTGTTGATGGTATGCTCCTTGATTTGGGCATGTCTTCATTTCAATTGGATACTCCTCAAAGAGGATTCTCTCACAGTATAAATGGGCCACTAGATATGAGATTTAACAAAAATAATATCATCTCGGCCCACCAAATCATCAATGATTGGTCATTTGAAGATATGAAAAGAATTTTCAGAAAATATGGTGGAGAGCTTCGATCTTCAGCCATTTCACTAGCAATAATTAACGCTAGAAAAGAAGGTTTGATTGAATCAACATTAAATCTATCTGAAATAATTAAAAGTGCAGTTGGTAAACAAAATTTAACAAAAACAAAATCTAGGATTTTCCAAGCTATTCGCATCGCAGTAAATGATGAACAAAAAACACTTAATAAATTCTTAAAAATATTCGATAAATATTTAAATATAGGTGGTCGCCTAGTAATTATATCCTACCATTCACTTGAAGACAGATTAATAAAACAGGTTTTTCGAAAACTAGAAAAAACATGTGTATGTCCACCAAAATTACCGTTATGTCAATGTAATCAAACGCCTTCTCTAAAGGTCTTAACAAAAAAAGTTGTTCGGCCAAGTAAACTAGAGATCAGCCAAAATAATAGATCAAGAAGTGCAAAACTTCGGGCAGCTGAAAAAATTTAATGCTGAATCGGATATCAAAAGGTCGTAAGCCTTCTAGAAAACAAAAAGAATTTATCAACTCTATCATTTTTCTTTCTATTTCTCTATTATCTGTAGCTGGCTTATTAACCTATTTATGGGTTTATAACGAAATTATTATAACTGAAAAAGGTAATGATGGTTTAATATTTTCTAGAGAAAACTTATCTGAAAACAATCGACGTCTGAGGGCTGACATTGCAAGGCTAATGAGAGCCGATAGAATAACTTCCATTGCAGAACAAAAATTAAATCTTGTAACACCTGTTCCAGAATCTTTAGTTGTCTTTATTGACAAAAAATACTCAGAAAAAGTCACAGGTGGTAGAGAGTGACGAAGTCTTTTACAAAATTTCGTTCAAGAATTCTTTTCCTTTCTAGTATAGTAATTATTGTTTGGGCTGGTCTTACTGTTCGGTTTTTCCATATCCAAGTAATTAATTCAAATAATCTATCAGATCGCAGTAAAAGGCAGGGTGGAACTAAAGTTGAGCTTAGTGCAGTAAGAGGTAGTGTAACAGATAGGAATAATAATGATCTCGCTTCAAATGTTGTTCATTATTCTTTTGGGATTCACCCAAAAAAAATTGAAAACCGAGAAAAATTGATTAATGCATTTTCTAAAGCTACTGGTCGTCAAAAGAACTATTATATAGAACGTTTTGACAGACAAGATTCATTTGTATTCCTTGATCGTAATCTTAGGTACAAAATTGCAGAACCACTTTTAGGATTAAAAGACAAAGGTCTTATATCAAACAGGCATGGTTATCGCTATTATCCTCAAAAACGGATTGCTTCACAAATACTAGGATTTACTAATGTTGACAATGATGGAATAGAAGGCATTGAAAAGCAGTTTAATAAACATTTAAAAGGTAAAAATGGCTGGATTGTTCTTCAGACAGATGGAAAAGGACGAAGCAGACGAAATAACTCATACCCTAGAATGGAACCTGTAGATGGCTCTGATGTTCAATTGACCATTGATCTTAGTTACCAGGCTATCCTTCAAAATGAGCTGCAAAAACAAATAAAAAGAACTGGGGCAAAAGGAGCAATGGGTATAATTATTGAACCCTCTACAGGAAAAATCCTTGCCATATCATCTCTGCCTGATTTTGATCCAAATGAACCAGCAACTTTTCCGCCAGAAACTTTCCGTAATCGTGTTGTAACTGACCAATTTGAGCCAGGTTCAACATTTAAACTTGTAAGTGCTACTGCTGCGCTTAGTCGAAAACTTGTTGGCAAAGATGAAGAATTTAATTGTGGTAATGGATTTTACGAATTCAGAGGGCAACGCATTGAAGATTGGGATAAGTTTGGTCAGCTTAGCTTTCCACAGATTATTCAAAATTCAAGCAATGTTGGAATTATAAAAATATCAGAAAAAGTTGGCAAAAAGAACCTTTATGATTTTGGTAGAAAGTATGGATTTGGAGCATTGTCAGGAATTTCATTCCCAGGAGAAGCCAAAGGAGTAATGAAACGTACTGAGAAATGGAGTAAAATCTCAATTGCTGAAATCTCTATTGGTTATGAGGTATCTGTTACATGCCTGCAACTTGCGCTTGCATATAGTGCTGTGGCAAATGGTGGTTTTTTAATGAAGCCTCACATTGTAGAAAAAATTATCCATCCAACTGGAACAATTAATTATCAAGCCGAGCCGCAAGTAGTGAGACGTGTTGCTTCTAAGGAGGTAATGAAAGACTTAACCGATATGTTAGAATTAGTAGTATCAAAAGGAACTGGCGCTAAAGCAAATATCCAAGGATGGAATGTAGCTGGTAAAACTGGTACAGCAAAAAAATATGTTGATGGTAGCTACTCTAATCAACGTTTTATTGCTTCTTTCGCTGGTTTTTTCCCAGCTCACAATCCTCATATGGCTAGTGTTATAATTTTAGATGAGCCAAAAGAAGGTTTTCATTGGGGCTCAGGTTCATCAGCACCAGTTTTTAAATCAGTTATAAAAAAAATTATTCAAGGAAATGATTCCATTTTAATTCATAAGCCAATTCAGTCGAAAGATCTACTTTTAGCTAAAGGTGCACTACAAACAAAAAAGCCAATAACTAATCCACCTCTCCTCGCAACTACAGGAAATTGGGTCGTAGTGCCTGACGTCCGTGGTCGGAGCCTTAGAAATGCTACTTCACTTTTGCGTAAAGCTGGTTTGAAAGTAATGCCAAAAGGTTCAGGGACGGTTGTTTGGCAAAATCCTTCTCCAGGAAAAAAGGTTAAGGCTTTTTCATCATGCTCAATAGGGCTAGGATTAGATTAATGCATTCAATAGAAGCACTGTTAAAAGGTATAGATATAGTTAAAGGGTCTTCCATAAATATACCAGTTAATACTGTAACCGCTGATTCTCGCCACGTTATGCCAGGATCTATGTTTGTTGCTTTAGAAGGCACTTCAGATAATGGGCTTAATTATGTCCAAGATGCTGTCAATCAAGGAGCTGCTGTCATTTTATCAAATGGAGGAGCAAAAGCTGATGATGTCTTAACGGGTTTAAAGACCCCAACAGTTAGGGTTAATAATATCCGAAACGCATTGTCAGGAATCGCCGCTAATCTTCATGGGAAGCCATCTGAAAAACTTGCAGTTATAGGTATAACTGGAACTAATGGAAAGACTACAACAGGATATCTACTAGATTCAATAATGAAGTCAGCAAATAAAAATTCCGGCTTAATTGGAACACTTGGTGTATTAGGTCCAGGGTTAGAAGCTCATACAGAACTTACAACTCCAGATAGTTTAGAGCTCCAACGAACTTTGGCTCTTTTCCTTGATGGTGGTTTGACTCATGCTGTAATAGAAGTATCATCTCATGCTTTAGAGCTTGAAAGAGTGGCGCATGTTGATTTTGACCTGGCAATATTTACCAATTTCTCGCAAGATCATATTGATTTTCATGGTAATATGGATAGCTACTTTGCCGCTAAGACAAAACTTTTTTCTAATCTTTCCTCTAACAAATGTGCTATACTTAATGCAAATGATCCAAAATCAGCTGAAATAAAAAATTTAACCAAAGCAAAAATACTAAAATATGGAATTGATGTAGACGCTGACGTGCAATTTAAAAACTGGGGCATGTCCATTGATGGTATAGTAGGCACTATTGATTTAATGGGAGAAAAACTAAATATTTCATCTAAGCTAATAGGGTTATACAACCTTCAGAACATTCTTGCTGCTATAACGGCAGCAAAAGCAATAGAAATTCCATCAAAAAATATTCAAAAGGGTATCAATTCACTTAATTGCATACCTGGACGTGTTGAACAAATAAACAGTCCTAATGGTGCTACTATAATTGTTGATTATGCACATACCCCAGATGCATTTATGAAACTTTTCTCATCACTTTCAGAACTCCTACCTCGTGGTGGAAGATTAGGTGTTGTCTTTGGCTGTGGAGGAAATAGGGATAAAGAAAAACGTCCCCTTATGGCAATCGCAGCTGAAACTTTCGCAAATCAAATTTTTCTTACACCTGATAATCCTAGAAATGAAAAAATTGACAATATTAATTCTGAAATTATCAAAGGATTTAAAAAAAGAAATTTTTCTATTTATAATGATAGAGCAGATGGAATTCGAAGTGCTATTGAATGGACAAAAAGTGGAGACATTCTAGCCATTCTTGGAAAAGGCAGAGAAAACTTTCAGATTACAGGACTTAAGAAAAAGCATCATTCTGATATTAAAACAGTTAATAATATTATTAAGGAAATGGTAACAGAATGAGGATTAATTTGCCAAGCCCAAGCAAATTTAAAGATCTTTTGAATGAAATTACCTTTAGTAAAGTTGAAAACCCCATAACAGGAGTCACGCTTGATTCTAGAGAAGCAAAGCCTGGCGATCTATTTATTGCACTAGTTGGAAACAAAGTTGATGGTCACAACTATCTTTTTGAAGCATCTCAGAAAAATTGTGCTGCAGCACTTGTTTCTAAACCCAATAATTCTATCAAAATTCAACAAATTTCTGTTGATGACCCCGCAATTACAATTACTGAAATTGGAAAAAAGTGGCGGTCTCTTCAATCAGTAGAAGTAATAGGAATTACAGGTTCAAACGGAAAAACGACAACTAAAGAACTTCTACTGCACATCTTTTCTGCGTGGCACTTAGTGCATGGGACTCGCGGGAATTATAATACCCATTTAGGGTTGCCACTCACCTTACTCGAGCTAGACTCCCAACATACCCAATCCTTCCTTGAAATGGGAGCCAATCATCGGGGTGATATTGATCATCTTTGCAATCTGTCCCTACCTCGGCACGGATTAATTACCAATATCGCCCCTTCCCACCTTTCGAGTTTTGGATCTATAGAAACAATTGCTAAAACAAAAGGAGAACTATTCGAATTTCTTCCTAAAAATGGAATAGCATTTGTGAACAATGATGATAATGCAATAGGCAAAATTGAAACGGATGCAGAAAAGGTATCCTTTGGTTTCTCAAGCGATTGCGATTTTTTTGGTAATATAAAATTAGATAATGATGGGCTAATTACTTTGTCAATAAATGGAGAGGATATACCCACTAGATCAGCTAATAAAATTTTTGCAAAAAATGTATTTGCTGCCTCAGTTATTGCCTCAACAATGGGTATTTCATGGGAAGGAATAAAAAATCAAATCAAATGTTTTCAAGGAGTAAAAAGCAGATGCGAACTTATAAAAAAGAATGGGATAACAATTATTGATGACTCTTATAATGCCAATCTTACATCTTCCCTAGCTGCCCTAGATTATCTCTTAAATATTTCTTCAGCTGGGAAAAAACATTTTGTTTTTGGGGATATGCTTGAGCTAGGAGTTTCAAGTAAAGATCATCATAGAAAAATTGGAGTTGCTGCATCCAATAATGGAGTAGATTGTCTTTATTGTTATGGCTATGAATCTTCCATAACTGCTAAAGCAGCTAATGGTATTGAATCACATCATTTTAAAGACAAAACTTCATTATTAAAACTACTTAGAAAAAATTTAAATATTGGAGATACAGTTCTTTTTAAAGGTTCAAGAGGAATGTCTCTAGAGTCAATAATTAAGGAATTAGTAAAAGTCTGATGTTTTATCATTTACTATATCCATTAAGAACTGAACTCTCAGGTTTAAATATTTTCCAATATATTACTTTTAGATCAGCTGGTGCAGCTATAACAGCTTTAATCATAAGCTTCTTTATCGGACCTTGGGTTATAAAAAAACTTCGATCGAGTCAAATTCTTGAAACAATTGGTGAAAGAGGACCTAAAACTCATCAATCAAAAAAGGGTACGCCAACAATGGGGGGAATTATCATCCTTGCTGCTGTCATTCTCCCCACCCTTCTCTGGGCAAATCTAATGAATAGTTATATTCACATTATTTTATTCTCAACTTTATGGATGGGACTTTTCGGGTTTTTAGATGATTATCTAAAAACTATAAAAAAAACCAAAAAGGGACTTATAGCAAGTTATAAACTTTCAAGCCAAATTATTCTCGGTTTAATTATAGGTTTATGGATTTATTTTGGTCCAGAGTTTAGAGAGATAGGACCTCTAACTTCGGTTCCATTTTTTAAGAATCTAGAGATTCCCTTTGGTATCTTTTACATTCCATGGGTAACACTTGTGTTAACAGCAAGTTCTAATGCTGTAAATCTTACAGACGGTCTTGATGGTTTAGCTGCTGGGCTTTTAGCTATATGTGCTCTTGGCCTTGCAATAATTTCTTATATATCTGGAAGGATCGATTTCAGTGACTACCTCAATATTATTTATTTACCAAAGGCTAGTGAACTAACAGTTTTTGCCGCAGCACTAGGCGGTGCATGTTTAGGCTTTCTTTGGTTTAATGCACCTCCAGCACAAGTATTTATGGGAGATACAGGTGCACTCTCAACTGGCGCAGCCCTAGGAACTTTAGCCATTTTACTAAAAAAGGAATTACTATTAGTGATACTTGGTGGTGTGTTTGTTTGGGAAGCTCTATCGGTAATGATACAACTTGGATATTTTCGATGGACTAAGAAAAAAACAGGTGAAGCAAAGAGATTTTTCTTAATGGCACCAATCCACCATCATTTTGAAATAAAAGGATGGAAAGAATCGCAAATTGTGATAAGATTTTGGATAATTGGAATTTTATTTGCTCTATTAACAATTAGTACTTTCAAAATTCGATAATGAGAACATCTAATAAAATTCCTCTTAATTTGAATGGAATGAAAGTGTCTGTAATTGGTGGCGCTAAGAGTGGTCTAGCAGCGACGAAGTTATTAAAAAAAATTGGTGCAAATCCATTTGTAAGCGATATGAATAAGTCAGCTGATCTCTCACCTTTGAAAAAGATAGATGTACCTTTTGAAAAAGGGTCGCATTCTGATAAAATATATGATTGTGATCTTATGGTCGTTTCGCCAAGTATCCCTCAAGATTCAGATATTGTCATGAAAGCAATAAAAAACAAAATCCCAATTATTAGCGAAATTGAATTGGCTTCTTGGTTTACATCTATTCCAATTATTGCAATAACTGGATCTAATGGAAAAACTACTACTACTACAATATTGGCTGAAATGTGTCGTAAAAGTGGATTGAATACCTTTGAAAGTGGAAATATTGGCACACCATTTTCAACTATTGTTCTTAAAAACCTTAACAATAATTATTATGATGCCATTCACATAGTGGAAGTTAGTTCATTTCAGATGGAACAAATTCAATACTTCAAACCTAAAGTTGCTATTATACTCAATCTTTCTCATGACCATTTAGATAGATATGGTACAATGAAATCTTATATAAAGGCTAAGCTTAACATTGTTTACAACATGCGTTCAGATGATCATTTAGTATATAATCTAGATGACAAACTTCTTCGTGAATCAATAAAAACTGAAGCAACGCTAGTACCTTTCAGTGTGAAGACTCAAAACAATCTTGACTTTAGCTTAAATGAAAGCATGGTATATGACAAAATGGGGGAAAAATTCTTACTTTTGGATGAAATCAAAATTAAAGGGCTTCATAATATTTCAAATTTTCTTGCCGCTGCCACAGCAGCAAAAATCATAAAAATTCAAGAAAAGGCTGTTAAAGAAGTAATGAGGACATTTACTGGAGTTCCTCATCGATTAGAAGAAGTAAGGACTAAAAATGGAGTTGCTTTTTACAATGATTCAAAGGCAACGAATCTAGAATCAGTAAAGGTTGCTATAAAATCATTCAATAATCCTATAATATTAATAATTGGTGGCCGTAACAAAGGTGAAAACTTTAAAGACTTGCAAAACCTTATCTTGAGTAAAGTAAAACTAGTAATTGCAATAGGTGAAATAGCTGATGAAATTGAAAAAGAATTTGAGCAATCAACTATAGTTAAAAAAGGAAGCTCTATGTCTTCAGCTGTCTCAATAGCACATAAAAATAGTTTAAGAGGTGATCTTGTCCTTCTTTCACCAGGATGTGCCAGTTTTGATATGTTCAATAATTTTGAAGAGCGTGGTGATGTTTTTAAAAAAGAAGTTATGAGATTATAATGGCAATAGAGATTTCAGCTGAAAAATATGACAAACCATTACTAATTATCACAATGATATTATTGGCTATAGGAACTGTAATGGTTTTTAGTTCAAGTTCAGATATCTCACTAGACAAATTTGGTAGTAGTAGTTTTTATTTCAGTAGACATTTAATGAGAGTCTTACTTGGTTTAACAATAATGATTGTAGCAATGTTCATTGATTATCGTATTCTCAAAAAATTTGCAGCACCTTTGTTAATTCTATCCGCTATTCTACTTGTTATAACAAAATTAGTTTTCATTATTCAAGACAATCATAATCCAGCTAGGTGGCTTTATCTTGGATCCTTTACAATTCAGTCGTCAGATATTGCACGCTTCTCAATCATTATTTATCTAGCATCATATATTGACCGTAGACGTAATGGCGTAACAAATTATTTGAATGGATTTGTCCCTCCAATAATTATGACTGGAATTATAATGGCTCTTATAATCATACAACCTGATTATAGTACCGCAATTATGCTTGGCATAATAGTAATGACAATGTTATTCGTGGGAAAAGCCAAATTAATTCACATTTTTTCTACTATTTTAGGTTCTTTGACTTTACTCATCCCAATTATGTTAATTGAGCCATATAGGATTTATAGGATAAAAGCCTTTTTAACAGGACTCTTTGATTTTTCAGGGGCAAGCTATCAGCTTCAACAATCTCTTATCAGTTTAGGTAATGGTGGGATTATGGGGGTGGGGTTAGGCTATAGCAGTGGGAAAAATCTATTCTTACCAGCTCCTCATACAGATTTTATACTATCCATTGTAGGTGAAGAGATTGGTTTTTTGGGTGTTTTTGTAATAATTACTCTATATCTTTCTATTTTTCATCGATCCTTAAAAATAGCCAAGGAATGCACTGATGTCTTTGGTATTCTATTAACTATTGGTCTTACAACACAGATTATTCTATATGCTTTTATTAATTCAGCTGTAGTTACAGGCCTTGTACCAACAACCGGTCTTCCAATGCCCTTCATAAGCTTCGGTGGGAGTGGACTAGTTATGAACCTTCTATCTATAGGGATTTTATTAAATATATCTATGTCCAGAAAAACCATAAGTAATCGAGGTACTTCAAAAAAAATATTTGGTACTTATTGATGAGGAAAAACTTTATTATTGCAGGAGGAGGAACAGGAGGTCATTTATTCCCTGCATTAGCTATTAGTGATGAATTAAAAAAACGTTTTCCCAACTCAAGAATCCATTTTGTTGGTTCAAAATATGGTCTAGAAGCACAGATACTGTCTGATATCAACTATCCTCATACCTTGCTTTCAATTCGTGGATTAATGCGTAGCTATTCATTAAAAGGATTAGTTAGGAATATTTTATTTCCGTTAAGGTTCTTAATTGCTTACCTAAAATCTAGATATTTGATTAAACGTTTATCGCCAGCAGTAGTAATAGGAACAGGTGGCTATGCTAGTGGTTTACCTTTGATTGCTGCAATACATAAACAAATTCCCACATTAATCCATGAGCAAAATTCTTATCCAGGTCTCACCACGAGATGGTTATCCTCAAGAGTAAGCACAGTATGTCTTAGTTACGAAGATGCCCGACAACATCTTAAAAAAAAAAGTGGGGTAGTTACAGGGAATCCAGTCAGAAAAGAAATACTAAAAAGTGAGAAAAATACTGTATATAACAAATTTGGACTATCTAAGGATTTTATAGTGGTTGGTATTATTGGTGGGAGTCAAGGAGCACTTGCATTAAATAAAGCTATGGAAGAAGCTTTAGAAAAGCTTAATAACATCCAAATTATCTGGCAGGTAGGCGCATCTCATTATGATAATTATTCAAACTACAATAACGATCGAATTAAAGTTCTTTCTTTTGTTGATGATATGGGGGCTTTTTATAAAGCCTCGGATCTTGTTATTTCTAGGGCTGGAGCGCTAGCTCTTGCTGAGATTGCTGCTTGTGGAAAACCATCTCTATTAGTCCCATTCTCTAAAGCATCAGGTGATCACCAATCAAAAAATGCGGAAAGCCTTAGAGCAGCAGGAGCAGCGTTAGTAATAAATGAACGAAATCTAACAGGGAAGTTATTAGCAAATGAAATAATATCACTAACTAATGATTTAAATAGACTTGAAAAAATGTCCCATGCTGCAAGGTCAGTATCAAAACTTGATGCTGCTACTCAAATTATCGAAGAAATTGAAGAGTTAATAAATATCTAATGTTCGGAAAAGTAAAAAAAGTTCATTTCGTCGGAATAGGTGGCATTGGAATGAGTGGTATAGCCGAAGTTCTCATAAATCTAGGTTTTGAAGTAACAGGTTCTGATCTTAAAATGACAGAAATTACTGAAAATCTACGTAGAAAAGGATGTATGATTTACGAAGGTCATAAAGCAAAAAATATCAACGATTCTGATGTTCTCGTTTATTCTTCCGCTGTAAATATGGATAATCCAGAACTTAAAAAAGCAAAGAGGAGACATATACCTATTATTCGTCGAGCCGAAATGCTCGGAGAGCTCTTAAAACTTAAACAAATATCTATAGCTGTTGGTGGAACACACGGTAAAACGACGACGACATCAATGATAGGTTCAATCTTAACCGAAGCATTATTAGACCCTACGCTAATCGTTGGAGGTGTTGTAAAAAGTCTAGATTTAAATGCTCTATTAGGACAAGGAGATATTATAGTTGCCGAAGCAGATGAGTTTGATAAAAGTTTTCTGCAACTCAAGCCTACCTATTCCATTATTACAAATATTGACTCTGATCATATGGATTGTTATGAATCTGAAGAGGACTTGCTAAAGGCTTTCACAAAGTATGCAAATGCTACTCCATTTTACGGAGCTGTAGTTGCCTGTGTAGATGAGCCAATGGTTAAGCGGATCCTCCCGGACATCAGCCGACCCGTGATTACCTATGGTTTCTCGGGGGATGCGGAGTTCCAAGCTGATTGTCGAGAATATCGGGAGGTCCGCTCTACTTTTCTTGCAAAAAACAGGAAAAAGGAATTAGGCGAAATTAATCTTAATGTTCCTGGCGCACATAATATAAAAAATGCTCTTGCCGCTATATCACTATCAATAGAAATGGATATTGATTTTGAAATAATTCAGAAAGGTTTAAAAAAGTATAGTGGCGTTAAACGTCGATTCGAAATTAAAGGTATTTACGATGATGTTTTGATAATCGATGATTATGCACATCACCCAACTGAAGTGTCTGCTACCTTAAGAGCAATTAAAAATGGTTGGAGACGGAGATTAGTAACTATTTTCCAGCCTCATCTTTTTAGTAGAACTAAGCATTTTTATGAAGACTTTGCCCGTTCCTTCCTCATTAGTGACGTACTAATCATAACAGATGTTTTCCCTGCCAGAGAGAAAAAAATAAAAGGTGTCTCTGGAGAACTGATTGCTAATATGGCCAAATCAATGGGACATGAAAATGTCCATTGGGTTAAAGATAAGTCAATGGTAATCCATGCAATGAATGCCCTAATAGAACCGGGTGATATTGTGATAACTATGGGTGCTGGAGATATATGGAGAATTTCCAATGAATATGTTTCAATAATTAAAGATAAGGCACTAAAAGATTGAGGTTGAAGTGGATTCAGAATTCAAAGCTTTTGAAAAAGAAATTAAAGGGAAAACAATTTGGAATGAACCTATGAAAAACCATACATCTTATGGAATTGGGGGTCCAGCCCTTTGTCTTTTTTATCCAGCTAATGAAGAAGATCTTTCAAAAATTCTAACTCTAGCTGAATCAAGTTCCATTCCTACCTTTTTTGCAGGTTCTGGGTCAAACCTTTTAGTTAGTGATGAAGGTTTTCAAGGTTTTGTTATTAGCCTGTCAAAAACATTCAAAAACCTAGAAATTAATGAAGGCAATGTTTACTCTGAATGTGGAGTGATGATGGGGCATTTCGTAAAAAAATGCGTAAATGCTGAACTTACTGGTGTTGAAAGTTTAATAGGAGTTCCTGGAACCCTTGGTGGAGCACTTAAAATGAATGCTGGTGCTTATGGTAGAGAAATTTCGAACTTTTTGATAGACATGAGAATTATGACATTACAAGGAAAAATAAAAACTGTAAATAAAGCAAAAATAAAATTTAACTATAGATACTCTTCAATTAGAAACAATGAAATATTAATTTCTGCAAATTTCAAATTTCTAAAAGGATCTCAAGAAGAAATTCAAAAACTTAAGACAAAAGCTAGTGCCAACAGGAAGCTTACACAACCTCTTAGATTCCGATCAGCAGGCTCAGTATTTAAAAACCCTCCTGAAAAGGCAGCAGGAATGCTCATTGATAAAGCAGGTTTAAAAGGTACGAGAGTAGGTGATGCTGAAATATCAACTAAACATGCAAATTTTTTTCTTAATCATGGTAAAGCTTCATCTGAGGATATCGCTGAATTAATTAGAATAGCTAAGAAAGCTGTTTGGGAAAAGTTTCAAATTCAATTGGAACTCGAAATAAAAACTTTAGGCTTTGGAAAAAATGCATTTAAAACATGAATAAAAGAATCAAAAAAAAGAAGGAAATTGTGAAAAATATTTACTTGATAGGATTATTAGTCCTCTCTACAACAATTTTTATTTTTATCACTAACTATGCATTTAAATGGTCCGAAACAGCAGGAGTTTTTAACCTTAAAGAGAGTGAGGTTCGTGGAAACAAAATTTTAGGCCAAGATGAAGTAAGAACGCTATCGGAAATACCATTCGCAAAATCTTTAAAAATTATAAATCTTGAAACTATACAAGAACAAATTGAAAAGCATTCTTATATAAAGGGATCTCGTGTTAGTCGGAGATTCCCTAATAAGATAATGATTGATATAATTGAAAGGGAGCCTATTGCTTATATAAATCTACCCTTCTTTTTGGTAGTAGATGAAGAAGGGTTCGTAATGCCTCTTCGACATGATGAAATGGCATTTGAGATTCCTACACTAGCAGGATTTAATTTAGATCCTGAACTTTATCCTGTAGGTAAAAAATGTTTATCCTTGAAAACATTGGAAGCCATAAAGTATTTAAAGAACCTTAAGGAATTTTTTCCTACACTTTTTGAAAATTTATCTGAATTAATGGTAGACAACAATGATGAATACGTTATTGTTCTTTCTGATAATCCTACTAGAATTCATTTAGGCAAATCCAATATTTTAGAGCAACTGGCCCTTCTTAAAGAATTTAATAACACAATTATCGGTTTGAAGTCCTTAAATAATTATAGTTATGTAGATCTTCGTTATAAAAACCAGATTATTGTAAGGGAGAAAACGTGAAGAAGGGATTTACACAAGATAGGGAAACCTTTGTCGGACTTGATGTAGGCACTACAAAGATTTGTTGTATTATAGCTCAATCAGACTATAAAAAAAATGACATGAAACTATTAGGTGCTGGTGTTGTAGAATCAAATGGTCTTAAAAAAGGAACCGTAGTAAATATCAATGCTACTATACAAGCAATTGAGGATGCTGTAAATAAAGCTGAAAAAAAGGCTAACATGAAAGTTTCTGAAGCCTTCGTTGGTCTTTCTGGCGAACATATTCGCGGATTGAACACTCAAGGAGCGATTGCAATAAGAAATGGTCATCCTATGGCATTTGAAGAAGAAATAAAAAAAACAGATGTTGAACGAGTTTTAGAAATGGCACGTGCTGTTTCTCTACCTATTGATCGAGAAATACTTCATATACTTCCACAAGAGTTTGTAGTGGATACTCAATCAGGTATTAAGAATCCAGTAGACATGGTAGGTCGTCGATTAGAAGCAAAGGTCCATTTAATCACTTGTGCTACATCAGCAGCAAAAAATCTAACAAAGTGTGTGGAAGAAGCAGGATTAATTGTTCAAGGTTTTGTTTATCAACCTCTAGCTTCAGCTGAGGCAGTTCTTGAACAACATGAAAAAGATCTAGGTGTTGTACTAGTAGATATAGGTGGAGGTACTACTGACATTTGTGTCTTTTTCGAGGGAGAAATACGGCATTCAGCTGTCTTGGCTATTGGTGGTGACAGTATCTCCAATGACATTGCTATGATGACACAGATTTCATTAGAAGATGCCGAACAGATAAAAGTAAAGTATGGATCTGCTAAAGCGTCAATGGCTTCTGATGACCTTGAATTCGAATTGCCTTGTAAAGCAGATGAACCCCCAAAAAATGCTAATGAACATGAGATCTCAAAATATGTTGAAGCAAGAATGAAAGAAATTTTTCAAATGGTACAGCGAGAAATCGAAAGGGCTGACATCCCAAATCGTGTTTCTTTTGGCGTTGTTCTTACAGGTGGCGGAGCACTTTTGAAAAACTGTGCAATTTTAGGTGAAGAAATACTTGAGGCACAAGTAAAAATAGGTATTCCAAAAGGCGGCTTAAGTGGTGTGTTAGATGTAGCAGCAAGTCCAATCTACGCAACCGCTATTGGTTTAGTACAGCATCCATCCATTTTTAAAAATGAATTTGATATCGCAAATAAAAAAAGTGGTATCGGAGTTCAATTAGTAAAAAATATAGGCGGATGGTTGAGGGATTTTTTTTAATTAATATGCGATTAGGGTAAAATAACTTAGAAATAAAACGCTCTGACTCGCGGGAAAAAAAAGGAGTTAAACATGCATTTTGAATTTGAACCATTAGCTGATCAAAAAGCTCGGATAAAGGTTATTGGTGTTGGCGGAGCCGGCGGAAACGCAATAAATAGAATGATTACATTAGGCCTAAGCGGTGTGGAGTTTATAGCTGTCAATACAGATGCACAAGATCTAGATAATAATAGAGCAGAAACAAAAATTCAAATAGGGAAAAATCTAACGAAAGGACTTGGTGCTGGTGCAAAAGCAGACGTTGGAAAAACAGCAATGGAAACAGAAAAGGATGCTGTTGCAACAATAATTGATGGCGCTGATATGATATTTGTAACAGCTGGTATGGGAGGAGGGACAGGGACAGGTGCTGCTCCCATTATAGCACAAATTGCAAGAGAACTAAATGCTTTAACAGTTGGTATAGCTACTCGTCCATTCAATTTTGAAGGCCCAAAACGAATGAACCGTGCCAATTCTGGTATTGAAGAAATGCAAAGAAATTGTGATACACTTATTTCTATTCCTAATCAAAAGCTACTTTCAATTGCAGATAAATCAACAACCTTAACTGAAGCATTTCAATTAGCAGATACCATATTGCATCAAGCTACAAGAGGAATTTCTGACCTAATTAATGTGCATGGTTTAATCAATCTTGATTTTGCTGATATCGACACAATAATGAGAGACATGGGTGATGCAATAATGGGAACAGGAGTTGCTAGCGGTGAAGAAAGAGCAGTCCTTGCAGCACAACAAGCTATTTCATCTCCACTTTTAGATGATGTCAATATGCAAGGTGCTCAAGGAGTTTTGGTTAATATTACAGGGGGTCCTGATTTAACACTAATGGAAGCTGATGACGCTTCACAAATTATATTTGATGAGGCTGGAGAGGAGGCAAATATAATATTTGGAGCAGTTATAGATCCTTCACTTCAAGAAGAAATTCATGTTACAGTTATAGCCACTGGCTTCAATGCAAAGGGTAGGACAACTGAAATTAATGATTTCAATCGAGATAAAACTCCAATTCCAACTTTTAAAGAAGTTGCTGAGAAAATACATGAGACTCCAAATGTTCCTGCTTATCAATCAAAGGAAATGAATCTAGATGAAAAACTAAAGGAGAATCCAGAACCAATTATCTTTAAAGATGATGATCTTGAAATACCAGCTATTCTAAGGCAACAAAATCAGTAGTATAGCTACTTTATAAAAGTAGTTTCCCAAAAAACCCCGCTTTAGCGGGGTTTTTTCATCTTGAATAAATCATAATTAACTTGGATGATTTTGAAAAAATTGAAAAGAATTTAATACGCACCCTTCCAACCTGGACCTCGAACAACTCTACCTGGCATAGCACCAGTATGTTCTCCATCTTTTAAAACTTGCTCACCATTAACAAAAACATGGTAAACACCTGTAGAATATTGATGGGGTTTTTCATAAGTCGCATGATCCTGAATTATTAAAGGATCAAAAATTACTATATCGGCAAAATAATTCTCTTTGAGAAAGCCCCTATCTTTAAGTTTTAAATTCATAGCTGGTAATCCAGAAAGACGAAAAACTGCTTCATGTAAAGGTATTACTTTTTCATCTCTAACGTATTTACCAAGTAACCTAGCAAAATTCCCATAAGCTCGAGGATGAGGATTAGAATTCAGGAAATCACCCTCAGGTGCAAAGGACCCCGCATCAGAATCAAAACTAACATATGGTACTCTTAATTTTTTTTTTCACATTTTCTTCTGACATAAGAAAATAAACAGCCTCTACCCTGCTTCCATCTTCTACTACTAAATCCATAGCCGTTTCTTCTGGTGAAGAACCTCGCATTTCAGCAACCTCTTCTAATGTTTTTCCAATATAACTACGCAATTTGATATTCTTAAAACCGTTCAACAAAACATTGTTATAACCAGCCAATAAACCAAGATTTTCCCAATCACCATTCTCATTTTTCATATCAATGATCACTCTAGCACGGATCTCAGGATCTTTAAGTCTTAATGACCATTTTTCATAACCACCCTCTTGAACCCATGGTGGCATAGAAGCATTAAGCCCAGTAGCACCAGCAGTATAAGTATAAATATTAGCTGTAATCTGAAGCCCAGCTGATCGAGCAGAATCTATTTTAGCAATGGCAAAATCCATCTTATAATGATTTTTTTTACCAGCCGCTTTAAGGTGATATATTTCAGCAGGAATATTTGCTTCTTTAGCAATCCTGATAAGTTCATCAAGTGCCTGAATTAAATTATTGCTCTCACTACGTAAGTGAGAGATATACATTCCACCATACTTGGATGCAACTTTACACAGTTCAATTAGTTCTTCAGTAGAGGAATAAAATGCTGGAGCATAGATGAGCGAAGAACCTATTCCCATAGCACCTCCTTGCATTTCTTGTCTGACAAGAGCTTTCATAGTTTCCATCTCATCATTTGTAGGTGGACGGTTAGTATATCCCACTTGATGTATTCTCAATGTTGTCGCTCCAACAAAAGAAGCTACGTTTGGTGAAACACCTTTTTTTACTAGAGATTCAAGATATTCACTAAGAGTTGTCCACTCTAACTGGTTATCAAATCTCGATTTCATCTCATTATTAAGCGGGCCCATAGAAATTCCTTCTCCAAAAATTTCCAGAGTTACACCTTGTCGAATATCGCTCTGTGAACGTCCATCAATGATGAGTGATTCAGTAGCCCAGCTCAACATGTTGATAAAACCAGGAGTGACAGCCATGCCTGTAGCATCAATCTCCATTTTTCCCTTTCCAAAAAGATTGGGTGAAATCTTTGCAATCCGATCAGCAGAAATGGCAAGGTCAGAAACTTTACCATGAGAGCCCGTACCATCATAGACAGTCCCATTTCGAATAATAACATCATAGGACGGACTTATGCTAATAACCGAATCTGCGACAGAATAACACCATATAAGAACAGGTAACAGTATTAGAAATATGAAGGTTCTTATGATCATTAGTTTGAATGATTTTGAATTTTCACATTGCCATTAGGAGGACAACTCCAAAAGAAATAATAAAAAAAGAAAATAATAACTCGTTATTATTGAAATAATTAGTTGAAGTTATAACCTTCATTTTTTTACCATCGTTTCTATTATACCTCCTATAGGTTTTCTGCTCACATAATATACATTTAAAAGAGCACTTGCAGTCGCAGCAATCTGGTTGCTGAAAATAGGAGAATGATCATCCATTTCACCAGAGGCCGGAGTATCTGGACCCATGACCGCTAACCAAACTTTATCTCCACCGCTCACATTCCGACCATGGCTTGTCCATTTATCAAGCTCGCCTCGGCCATGATCTGTAGTAATAATTATGGAAGTTTTTTTCCTATAAAATGGATGAGATTGAAGCCATTGCCAAAGTTCATTAAGAAATTGATCTTGCCGATAAGCTGCCATTAAATAACGATCGTATTTCCCTTCATGAGCGTAATCATCCGTAGCGTCGAAAGCAATATAAAGGACCTTTGGTCTTTTCTTTTCAAGATATTCCATGGAAAGTTGAAAAGTAAATGAATCCCAACGAACTTTTTTAAATGGAGTAGGCATATCTTGGATTAACTTATTAAGCAACTTTTCTCTATCAGTTAGCCTTGAGCCCATTGCACCACCCCTTCCAGCACTTATTGGAATATTACTCCTTTGGCTATTAACTATATATGGGAAAACCTCCCATGAACAAAATGCCGCTACCTTTCCAGAATAATGCCTTTGACCATTTAAAAACTCAAGAAATGTAATATTTTTATTCCATATTTTATCATTACTGATGATCTCAGGATCAGCAAATCCAGTTAATATTTCATTGTAACCAGGATATGAGGACCATTCTTTATTCACTAGAAGAACCCTACTTCCTTTATCATGATTACCATAAAGTTGCCCATTTTTAGATATAGTTTTCCAAAAGAATGGCATTAGTTTTTCTCTACGCTCAGCCACAGAATTAGCCCAGAAACGGTTTTGTAAAATATTTAAATCTTCAACAAATTTTGAGTCCTGAATAAGAACAGAATCAGCACCATAGAATATTTCCTGCCAACGCAGTCCATCCATAGTAATAAGTATAAGATTTTTTCCTTTAGTCTGAGCTGAATTAATTGAAATAATTAACGAAAAAAATAATATTAAATTTCTATACATTTAATTTTTCCTAATCTAGAGATATACACTTTGAGGTTCTGAACTTTCCTGTTAAAATTATTTAAAGAGTATTATAAAATTCAAACTTTTGATGTTATAAAAGTTTCTACATCTTCTACATCTTTAATTGTTGTTAAATCAGGAACTCGTTCTGATATAGGTATTGTATAAACACTTTTCTCATATTTATCTACAAGCATCCTAACAGTTTTAGTTAATTCTTTTTCGTCACGTTTAGGGTTAATAGGTGTCTCAATTAATAAAGGAAAAATTGTATCATAATCAAGTTTGAAAATATTCATGCTAACACCTATTCTTCCATTTTTGTCAGTTGCTTCTTTTATTTGTCTTTCATCAGGTTTTTCAACTATATCGGTTAAGAATCCATCATTGTCCTTCCAAATAACTGCAAAGGCATGTACTCGTTCTGGCTCTACTCCTAAACTATCACGATCATAATCAATAAGTGAAGAAAGATTCTTATCTTTCCTAAGCGACTTTAGAACATTAACAGAATAGAGATTATCACTATTACAAACTGTAAACTTTTGACCCGACCATTCAGGTTTAGATTTTAAACCTGTTATTACAGCATCAGCTGTTCCTAATGGTTTTGATCGACCATTAGGAATTACTTGCTTAGCAAACGAAAAATTTAATCCATGGAAAAAATCATCTCCTTCATTATTTGTATAGTAATCAAAAACAGTATTATCTCTATCATTTATTATAAACAATATATCTTTATATCCAGCATTTTTTGCATTATCTAAAAGATAATCTAAAAAAGGACGCTTACTGCTTCCCATATTAAGCATCATTTTTGGTTTATTAAGAGCCTCTTTTGATACACTAGATACTGAATCAAATTCAGCCGAACGTTTCATTCGCGAAGATATACCCGCAGCCAAAATCATTAAATTATTAGTCATCAATAGATGATCCTATATCTGAATGAACAACATAACCTTTTCCTCCAGCCTTTTCAATAGCAATTACTATTTCTTCAGGATCATTAGGAGCATAAACAAACATGCAACCTCCACCGCCTGAACCATTAATTTTACCTCCTAAAGCTCCCGCGTTCAGTGCTGCTTCAAGCATACTATCAATTTTAGATGTAGACACTTCAAGAGTATCCCTCAATATCGCTTGTTGTTGATTAAGAAGAGATCCAAATTTTTTATTATTGATGGTTTCCTCATTAAGAATACTTAATCCCTGAAGTGTTATATCCCTATTAGCAATGGTTTTTGTTAGCAAACTTCTATCATAACTACTAAGAAATTTCATCTCTGAAATTTCTGAACAAATAATATTCTTCAATGAAAATTCTGCCCTTTCAGTTTTGATGCGATTAACAATATCAATTACTTTTTCTTTTGATTTAGCAAGAATATTTTGAGTATCTTTTTTTTCAAGTGAGTCACCAAGAACAAAAGTTCCAAAATCACAGGATATTTTTTTTACTGAAACTTTTGGCTCAGATTCTATATAAACTACTCCTCCCAAAGCACTGGTGTACTGATCCATTAATCCACCTGATTCATCAAATTCAGTAACTTCAGCACGATATGCGAGATCTGCTAATTGCTCTGGATCCAATTCAGTTCCTTGATCACTCATCCTAGATAACAAATTTATCCAAGACACAACCAAAGCTGATGAACTAGAGGTTCCAGCTTGGACAGGAATTCTTCCTCGAACAGTAACATCTAAGCCCTTTGAAAAATTAAAACCATCCTTCCTTAGTGTATTGATTCCACTTTTAAAATAATCCGCTGGTTTACTATAGATTAAATCACCTTCAATAGAAAAAGATTCTTGGCTACCTATGTCAGGAAGTTTTATATGAATTTTTTGATCGTCACGTTTATTAGCTTGAATAGTTAACCGAAGAGAAATGGCTGTTGCGATTACAGGAAGTCCTAAATAATCCTGATGCTCTCCAAAAAGACAAATTCTACCTGGTGATGAAATAATCATAAGATAAAACTATAATTTATACGCATTTCATTAACTTTCTATGATTAATTAATCCATGTTTTATAGAGTCCAAATAAGGTAACCAAACCAATAGTCAATATAATTAGGGAAAAACTAATGCTTCCATAGATTAAATAACCAATTCCAAAAAGAAATGAATATATAGAAAGGGATCCAAGAAACATCATTAAAATCCCTTTTGGAACATTCCAATCTTTCCTAACCTCACCTACAGAATAAAAAGGTTTCCAACCAGGTCCTCCTGGATTAATTTTTTCTACAAAATTAATTAATACTGTTTTATCAGTAGGTTTTGTTATATAAATAGAAATTATCCATAAGATTGAAGTAATTAGTACTCCAGCAATTAATTTCTGCCATCCTAATAATGGAGATAGCCCTAAGACTTCATGGAAAAATTGAAAATAAATAGCAATAAAAAAAGATGTTGTCATAGCAATTATTTCACTAATTGCATTAATTCTCCACCAAAACCATCTAAGAATAAATATAAGGCCCGTTCCAGCTCCTATTTGGAGCAAAATCCAAAAACTGTCTAAAGCAGATTTAAGGAATAGAGCTAGAATCCCAGCAAATATCATCAGAAAAACTGTAATTATTCGACCAATAAGAACAAGTTGTGATTCATGAGCATTAGGTTTTACAAAACGCTTAAAAACATCATTAACTAAATACGATGCTCCCCAATTCAAATGAGTAGAAATAGTAGACATGTAAGCAGCAATTAAAGAAGCAACTACAAGTCCCATTAGTCCAGCTGGTAAAAAAGTTAGCATTGCAGGATAGGCTAGATCATGATTAATAATTTCAGCAGATTCTGGAAAAGTATTTCTAAGATCATCTAATTCAGGAAAAATAATGAGTGAACAAAGTGCAACTATAATCCAAGGCCACGGTCTGAGTGCATAATGAGCTAAATTAAATAAAAAGACCGCTCCAATTGCGTTATTTTCATTTTTTGCAGCAAGTAAGCGCTGTGCAATATATCCACCTCCACCAGGCTCAGCTCCAGGATACCATACACTCCACCACTGTACAGCTATAGGTATAATAAATATAACTATAGCATTTGTTGGATCGGAAAAATCAGGAAGAATATCTAATTTACCTACTACATTTTCATTGGAAAGAAGACCTTTTAACCCTCCAACCTGAGGTAGGCGCAAAGAAACCACTGCAGCACTTATTCCACCAACCATAGCCATAAAAAATTGGATTAAATCTGTAATTAACACACCGCGAAGGCCACCCAGAGAACTGTAAATAACTGTTACAGTTCCAGAAATTAAAATAACCTGAATGGGAGTAAGCCCTAAAAGGACACCACCTATTTTTATTGCTGCAAGAGAAACAGACGCCATAATTACTACATTAAAAAAGAAACCTAGATATATAGCGCGAAAACCCCTGAGAAAGGCAGCTGTTTTTCCACTATATCTCAATTCATAAAATTCAATATCTGTTAATACTTCTGATCTTTTCCATAATTGAGCATATATAAAAACAGTTAACATACCAGTAAGCAAAAATGCCCACCAAACCCAATTCCCGGCTACACCATCTCGACGAACAATATCAGTTACAAGGTTTGGAGTATCCGTAGAGAATGTAGTAGCAACCATTGAAATTCCAAGTAACCACCAAGGCATTTGCTTTCCAGCAGCAAAAAATTCTGTGGAGTTTGCACCTGCCTTTTTAGCTACACCAATTCCAATAGCAACGGTAATAGCAAAATAGAAAAAGATTAAAGACCAATCTAAAAATGATAGAAACATAGTTAGAAAACATTCTTGAAAAAAACTTTAATAATCATCATTGAGACCAAAAATAGGTTCGTTTGTTTTCCATGTTCCTCTTGTGAAATCTGGAAATTTGATAGGAGAACTTCCCTTAGCAATAGACTCTTCTGATAAAGGGCTAATGACACTCATAGAAACAGCATCATATACATCAAGAGGAGGAGAAGTTTCTCTTTTGATTGATTCAATGAATGCCCTTATAATAAAATAATCCATACCTCCATGACCAGCTCCTGTAGCTTCAGATTCATATCTTTTCCATATTGGATGATCATATTTCTGAAGATAATATTTATCAGACTCCCATTTGTGTTTACTTGGACTAAGTCCCTCAATATAGATAGAATTATTATCTTTCATCCAAATTCCTTGGGTCCCTTGCACACGAAAATTAAGGGAATATGGTCTTGGTGAATTCGTGTCATGACTCAGCATAACTGTTTCGCCGTTTGAACATTTAATTACAGTTGTTACAATATCACCTAATGCAAATTTGACTGATGCATTAGGATGATTAATACCCGTATTATCAACAATATATTTATTTAAGCCTAGTGATTGTGTAGAAGTCGACGTAAGGTGAAGAAATCTGTTGCCACGATTAATATTGAGCATAGAGCTAATAGGTCCTACTCCATGTGTAGGGTAAAGATCTCCATTACGTTCAACAGAATGTTGAGTTCTCCATCTTGCTTCGCTGAATGCTTTTTTTCCAAATTCAAAACCATTTCCATAAGGATTTTTACCATCATTAAATTTTACATTACGGAGGTCATGTTGATATCCTCCTTGACAATGTAAGAGATTACCAAATAAACCTTTCCTGACCATATTTAATACAGCCATTACATCCCTTCTATAACAAACATTCTCTAAAATCATACAAAATTTTCCGGATGTTTTTGATGTTTCTACAAGATTCTTACATTCATCAATTGTTAAAGCGGCTGGTACTTCAACTCCTACATGTTTTTCATAATTCATTGCAGCAACAGACATTGAAGCATGCCATTTCCATGGTGTAGCAATTATTACTCCATCTAAAGATTCTTTCTTTAACATATTAAGATAATCATGTTCTCCCTTTTGGTATATTTTAGGGTGAGCTTTACCGGCTTGATCGAATTTTTTTAGCGCCAGACCAATCATCGTTTCATCAATATCACATATAACTGGAATCTCCACATCATTTCTTCTTAGAATCAAATCAATATGCCATTGCCCACGAAGACCGACTCCAATAACTCCTATTCTTATTTTATTTAATTTAGAATTTTTTATTAGGTTGAAACTGGGTGAAATAACTAATGACATACCAGTTAAAGTACTTTTCTTCAAAAATTTACGTCTTTTCATAAGCTTATTATTCATATTAGCCTAACCTTTTTATATACATTTTATAACTAAAATATTTGGTTTAATAAATAAAATATTTATATAGCTAGAAATTTTTATCAAAATTAAAGGACTATCAGTAATTTTATAGTTGACCGTTTATACATAGATTATGTATAAATACATAGTTCATTAATTAGATGTTCAAAATATTTCAATTTGATTTTTTAATCTTCGATTAAACTAAATTCAATTTTTTATTAACATTAAATCTCTAGCAATTTTCATAAATACTATTACTTAAAAATATTTAAGGTTTATATATTATTAAACCTAAGTACATAAAAAACTATGTCAAACCAATTTAATAATATACCAAAAATACATAGGGCAGATAGAAAAATTCTTACTCATATAGCTCGTTTACTTTTGCGCTTATCTAATTGGCAAATTAAAGGAAAAATCCCACCTTACTCAAAAGTAATTGTTATAGGCGCACCTCATTCAGCTTTCATTGATGGATTTTATGTCCTACTTGCTGTACTAGCACTAGATGTTAAAGTTAAATTCCTTGCTGCCCAATGGGTGTTCTCTAAGCTACCTATTTCAAATCAAAATAATGACAAACAAAATTTAGATAATTTTGGAATAAACTGGCCTTTTGGTTGGCTACAGGAAATTATTGTAAGACGGTTGGGAGGAATTCCAGTATTACGCAATCGTTCAACTGGATTAGTAAAATATTTAATTGAAAAATTAAAAAAAATGGATCACTTTCTTTTAATGTTAGCACCAGAGGGAGGTATGTTACCAAAAAAGAAATTTAAATCAGGATTTTATATTATAAGTAAAAGTTTAGATATTCCTATTCTTCCAATTCAATTTGATTATCAGAATAGATGTTTTAATCTTCTTGAACCATATGTTTTATCAAACAATTTTGATGATGACATGAAAAAAATAAGAGAACTTTTTCACGGAATTAAAGGGAAAAAACATACCTTTATAGCCTAGGATTAAATATTAAAACACTACTTCCACTACTCATAAGGATAATGTATATTTAACTTTCTTGCTTTTCTATGAGTCTAAATAAGAAAAATGAGGGTAAAAGTATGAATCCCAATTCAATAAAATTTATTATTCTATCAACAATTGTTATTCTTTTTATAACAGGATGTGAGAATCCTTTTAGTTCAAATGAACTTGTACTTGATTCCATTGAACTTGAACAATTTTCCAATGATTTGGAAATCGAACTTGGATTGTCACTAAAAAACTCTAAATCTTTAAAAAAGGCACTTGGAAAACATGGGAACAAGGGCCTTTGGGATAAAGATCCAGGATTTCTTTGGAAACTTGCTGCTGAACTTCACGAGAAATTATCTGACGAAGGAAAAGAAAAGATTTTTGCTCGATTAAGTAAAATTAAAGACAATCCAAAAGGTAGAATAGGTCAAGGACCGAAAAATGGTTTTAAAGGAAAAAAGGATCATTTTTCTATTCTTCAAAAAATTCTAACTGAAAATCAAAAAGAAGAATTTGCTATAATAATGGAAAAACACCGTTTGGAAACATCTGCAATTCATGAAGGTATTAAAGCTGGTGAAATAACTCGACAAGAAGGCGAAAAACTAATTAAAAATCTTGATAATTTATTAAAAGAATCAATTGATTCAATTCTCACTGACAATCAAAAAGTCCAACTTGATGAAATAAAACAAGAAATTGAAGCAAAAAAGGAAGCTTTCGAAGAACAAATTAGACTTGCAAAAATAGAAGCTCTAGGACTTACAAATGATCAGATTATTGCGTTAGATATAGCTGAAGAAAAAGCAAAAAATGCACTAGATAGTTTAAAAACTTTAGTTGAATCCGCAGAATTATCAAGAGAAGATGGAAAAGTTAACGTTGAAATTATCTTGAAAAGAAAGAAAAATGCCCATTTAAATATTTTATCTGAAAAACAAATTGAAATAATTAAAATTCATCAATTTCTTCATATTCGATGGCACTTGAAAAATAACAATTCAAAAGACAGATTTAATGAAGAAAAAGGAGATCGAGGGGGATAATTATAAAAATATTACAACGAATTAAACAATTCAAATAATTAATAAAATTCATTCTACTAATTATTGGTTAACACCGACAAATAATTAGTGGTACCTTCAACACCCATAGGTACTCCTCCTGTAATTACAAATTTATCCCCTTTTTTTATTTGCCCTAATCCATTTAATACATTAATGCAAAGTCTTGGAATCTCATCTATATTATTATAGTTATCCACCTTGATAGGAATAACACCCCAAATTATACGAAGTTGACGCATAATAAGATTAAATGGCGTCAATGCAAAAACTTTTCCTTTAGGTCTATATCTAGAAATCATACGTGCTGTACTACCACTATGAGTCATAGTCATGATTAAATCAATGTCTAGATCTTTAGCAATTTGACAAACAGCATGACTAATTGCATCAGCTGTTTTATTCACTTCTTCAGGTAAAGAAGATCGACTAGAGTTTACCGATTTTTCAACCTCAATAATAACAAGCTTCAATGTTTTGATTACATCAATAGGATATTTTCCAATGGCTGTTTCACCAGTCACCATTAAGGCATCAGCACTATCATAAATTGCATTTGCAATATCACTCACTTCAGCTCTAGTTGGAGTTTTACTATCCAGCATAGATTCCAATAGTTGAGTAGCGATTACAACTGGTTTACCTAATGCTGCAGCAATATTTATTATACGTTTTTGAGCTAATGGTACTTGTTCAGCAGGTATTTCGACACCAAGATCTCCACGAGCCACCATAATCCCATCGAAAACATTTGCAATTGAACTAAGATTTTCAAGAGCTTCCCATTTTTCAATTTTAGCCATTATTGGAATTCGATTCCCTATTTCATCCATTATTTTGTGAATAGCCAATATATCTTTTTCAGACCTTACAAACGAAAGAGCAATCCAATCAGCACCCTCTTCTAAAGCTATTTTTAAATCAGCAATATCTTCTTGTGTAAGTGAAGGTGTATCAATTGAAACTCCAGGAAAATTAACGCCCTTTCTTTCTTTTATTTCTCCACCAATTAACGTTTTACATCTTATAGAGTTTGTTGAAACTATTTGTGTTGCCTCGAGTTGTACTTTTCCATCATTAATTAATATTTTTGCACCTTTTCGAAGATTATTGAATTCTATACCATTAGTCACTTGAATTTCATCTTTATCAAAAATTGCTTTATTTGTGATAAGGACAGATTGTCCCTCAGAAAGTTTGAAGCCATTTTTTACACCAGTAACTCGGATTTTAGGGCCAGCCAAATCTGTTAGAATAGTTGGCCTACTTCCATCCTCTAATTTTAAGGATTTAACTAAATTATAAAGATGTTTTTTTGAAGATTCATCACCATGGGACATATTGAGTCTAAAAATGTTAACCCCTGAGGAAATCATTTCCTCTAGTATATTTTTTTTATCGCAAGAAGGACCGATAGTTGCTATAATTTTTGTATTAGTACAATTATTCATTTGAGTAAATAGTATCCCTATCATTTATCCATAGGGAAATTTCAAGATAGATAATAAGTGGACGCTGTAGGATTCGAACCTACGACCCCTGCGGTGTAAACGCAGTGCTCTGAACCAACTGAGCTAAGCGTCCGTATTCTTTTCGCAAAACAGTCTCAAATAACTTCTTCTAAATTAGCAAACTATTATGATTAAAATAATCTTAAGCTTCAGCAATTTGGGCCGTTGCAGTTCTAGTTTTTCTAGGCTTAGCCTTTGGAGTTTTTTCATCAAAGGCATGGTTAATTACTTCATTAAGATCTTTAACAAAATAAAAGGTCATATCTCTAATAACCTTTTCAGGAATTTCTTCCAAATCTTTTTGATTAAAATGGGGGAGGATTATCTCTCTTATACCAGATCGATGTGCAGCCGTCACCTTTTCGCGAATACCTCCAACTGGCAATACAGCTCCTCGTAGAGTAATTTCACCCGTCATTGCTAAAGAATTTTTTACTGGTTGCTTTGTAAGAAGGGAAACTATTGCGGTAAAGATCGCTGTTCCAGCTGAAGGACCATCTTTGGGTATTGCACCAGCTGGTACATGGACATGAATATCAGTATGTTCATTAAATTTTGGATCAATACCAAGTTTTTTAGAATTAGCTCTCACATATGTAAGAGCAGCAGTTGCTGATTCTTTCATTACATCACCTAATTTACCCGTTAAAGTAAGTCTTCCTTTTCCTGGCATCTGAGAAGCTTCAATAAAAAGTATATCTCCCCCTACAGATGTCCAAGCAAGACCAATTACAACCCCTGCTTTTTTCATTCTTTCTGTCATTTCTGGATAGAACCTTGGCGCACCAAGATACTTACCCACAGCATCTTTAGTAACCTTTACTAAATTATTTTCTCCTTCAGCATGTTGGCGAGCAACTTTTCTAAGTACATTAGAAATTTCTCTTTCTAAACTTCTAACACCTGCCTCTCTAGTATATGATCTAATAAGTTCCTTAATTCCAGCTTCTGAAAAAGTACAATCCTTTTTTGTCAAAGCATTTTCTTCAAGTTGTTTTGGAATAAGGTATTGACGAGCTATTTTTATTTTTTCTTGTTCAATATATCCTGAAAAATCTAAAATTTCCATCCTATCTCTAAGAGCTGGAACTATTGGGTCTTGCAAATTAGCTGTAGCTATAAACATTACATTACTAAGGTCAAAAGGAACTTCCAGATAATGGTCACTAAAAGAAAAATTTTGTTCAGGATCAAGCACCTCTAATAGAGCTGAAGAGGGATCTCCTCTAAAATCAGCACCAACTTTGTCAATCTCATCCAACATAAATAATGGATTGTTTGTTCCAGATTTCTTCAGACTTTGAATTATCCGCCCTGGAAGAGCACCAATATAAGTACGTCTATGTCCTCGGATTTCTGCTTCATCTCTTACACCACCAAGGGATATTCTTACAAATTCACGACCCATAGATCGAGCTATAGATCTGCCAAGTGATGTTTTTCCTACACCTGGGGGGCCCACAAAACAGAGAATTGGCCCCTTAACCCGACCATCCTTAGTTTTTTCTTCCTTAAGCTTTCTTACAGCTAAATATTCAATGATTCTCTCTTTAACATCATCTAAACCATAATGATCTTTATCAAGAATATTCTTTGCCTCTTTAGTATCTACTCTATCTTTAGTTGATTTACTCCAAGGTAAATCTAGTAACCAGTCTAGATATGTTCTAGAAACCGAATATTCAGGAGATTGAGGTGGTATTTTTCCAAGACGGTCAAGTTCTTTCAAAGCAATTTTTTCAGCTTCATCACTCATCTTTACCTCTTTAATTTTTTCTTCAATTTCAGTAAGCTCGGCTGATTCATCATCTTCACCTAGCTCTCGACGTATAGCCTTCATTTGCTCTCTAAGATAATATTCACGTTGGGATTTAGATATTTCATCCTGAACTTCCGTCTGAATTTTTTCACCTAGATTAATTCTTTGTATTTCCCGATTAAGAAGAACAGTAGCTTTTTCCAATCTTTCTTTAACATCCATTTCCTCTAATATTTCTTGCTTTTCTTGAGTAGGAATTGTTACCAATGAAATAACTCTGTCAGCTAAACGTCCAGGTTTAGAAATTGAACTTAAAACTCCTGAATGTTCCTCAGTAAGGTAAGGTGCTACTTTTACAAGATCTTCAAAAGTATTTCGAATGGATTTTGCCATAGCTTCTGATTCAAGACCTTCCAACTCTTGATCTTCAACTCGTTGAACGGCTGCCTTGTAATATGGTTCATCTTGAATAAATGATAATACTTTCACACGATCCACACCTTGAATGATAGCTGACTTACTATTATCAGGCATATCAAAAACTTTTAGTACCATAGCTATTGTTCCCCAAGAATAAAGATCATCAATTGCAGGATTTTCCTGAGCTCCATCTTGCTGGGCCACGACAACAATCATTTTTTTTCCTGATGGAAGATTATCAATAAGTTTAAGTGAACGATCTCTTCCAATATATGTAGGAATAACCTGTTGAGGGAAAAGTACCGTATTCCGCAAAGGCATTACGGGATAAGTTTGGGGTAAACCAATAGCTGAGCTATCATTATTATTCTTTGATTCCTTACTATCATTCATTATCTATTCCTTTCAGTAGAAATGGCATTATTACAAATAGGACGTCAAAGACTGTGCCAAAACAATTTTTCGTATCTTTTGTCATAATTTATGACATTTTGACTATGTTTAAGTGGAATTTTTTCTGAGATTTCCGATAAATTGACCAAAAGCTTCAGCCCAATGACCAACAGTTGATCTTGGCCCTAGAAGCTTAAAATAATAGATATTTGAATCTCCATTTACTATTGCAGCAAGCAGACGATAATCTTTTTTTTCTACAGAATCAGACATTGGCATACCTCCGCCTGTAAATGTTCCCGTTAAATCAGCAATTGTGGTTGTCATACCACCAACTGTAAAGTTTCGAACCCTTGCCTTAGACTTCGATTCACTTCCATCTGGTTGCTGGAATTGACCAAACCATCGGTTTAGATTCTCATCTACAGAACCACCTATGCCTGAAAAAATCGCTAATTCTGCATCTTCAATATCTTTTGTTTGAGCTGGAAGGCGAAATTGAGCAGTTCTCATGGAAGAAGAAGGTTTTTCCCTAATCCAATTAGGATTAATTAAAGCAGTTAATTCGCCAATTCTTTGTACATCAGAATCAGATTCAAGAGTAGTTTGTGGATGCTTTTCTTTATTTAGTGAAGCTGGGGAAAGATCTTTTACCACCCAACCCATAGCAATAGCTCCAATTAGAATTACTAGATAAATAGATAGTTTATTTTTGGACATCTAATTTTTCATTCCTTTAATCGCTTGTTCATCCGCATGATAAGAACTTCTAACTAAAGGACCTGATTCAACCCAAGAAAATCCCATTTTCATTCCTGCCTTTCGATAAATTTCGAACTCTTCGGGATGAACATATCGATCAACAGGAGAATGAATTTTACTTGGTTGTAAATATTGCCCAATAGCAACAATGTCACAACCGGTTTTTGCAATATCCTCCATAAGAAGGAATACTTCTTCAGCCGTTTCACCGATACCTAGCATAAATGCTGTTTTCGTTTTTAACCCAAAAGATTTTGATTTGGAAAGAACATTTAATGACCATTCATATTTCGCTTGAGGCCTTACTATACTATATAGTCTCTTCACTGTCTCCATATTATGACCTAAAATATCTGGTCGTGATCTAAATATTTTTTTTAAAGGTCCATTTTCATTTTTCATGTCAGGAATTAATACTTCAATCGTACAATTGGGATTCAGTTGACGTATTTGTTTTACTGTAGATGCCCAAACACCAGACCCGCCATCAGGAAGCTCATCTCGATTAACAGATGTAATTACACAATGTTTTAAGCCCATTTGTTGAACAGCTAAAGCTGTCCGATTTGGTTCATCAGAGTCATTCCAATTAGGTTTTCCTGTTTTTACGTTACAGAATCCACATGAACGTGTACATACATCACCTAAAATCATCAAGGTTGCTGATCGACGCTCCCAACAATCAAAAATATTAGGACATAGAGCCTCCTCACACACAGTATTTAGATTCCCAACTTTCACTAAAGATTTTAATTCATTAAAATTATTTCCGGACTTTATCTTTGTTTTTAACCAAGATGGTTTTTTGGTTTTCTGTAAAGATTTCATATTAATAGAAGTTTTTATCATATTATTTATATAAGTACTGATACATCTATATTCTCAAGCATCTCAACCATTGTCTTTAAAAATAAACCACCATCTGCACCGTCAAGTAAACGATGATCTATTCCAATTGAAAGACAACACATAGATCTAATCACAATTGCATCTCCAGAAGAAGTTTCTTTTACAACAGGCTGTTTTTTTACAGATCCTACACCAAGAATTGCAGAATTAGGCTGGTTAATGATGGGCATACCAATTATATTCCCAAATACTCCAAAATTTGATACACTGAATGTAGAACCTTGAAGTTCATCTGGAGATAACTTTCCATTTCTTCCTCTAATTGCTAAATCATTGACTTTACGACAAAGCCCAAGAAAGTTTAGTTCTTCACAATTTGAAATAACTGGAACCATTAGTCCTTTTTTCATGGCTACAGCCATTCCTACATTAATATTTTTTTTATAAATAATTTTCTTATCTTCTAATGAAGCATTGAATTTTGGATGGGCTTGTATAGCCTTAACAGCCGCTAAAATAAAGAACGGTGTATAAGTAAGCTTAAATCCTTCACGGATCTTAAAATCTTCTTGCCGTTCTTTTACAAAATTCACAACATTTGTCACATCACATTCTGAAACCAGATAAACATGCGCCGCTGTATCAATGCTTTGACGCATATGGTCAGCTATAGCTTGGCGCATTCTACTCATATCTTCCAAACGGTCATCCATAGCCATAGGCGGTTGCGAAGGTTGAGAAATCTGAGATGGCTGAGAAGAATAAATGGATTCAATAGGTCTAATTATTTGGCTTACAGACTTCGGTTCCTGAGTTGGTTCAGGAGATGTAGTTTTTTGATTAGAAAGATCAATAGTTGATTCTCTTGTCTCAAGATAAGCAATAATATCACCTTTTGTAACTCTACCAGATCTTCCAGTACCTGGGATCAAAGAAAGCTCATTGTCAGATATACCTTCTCGACGAGCTATTGATCTTACTAATGGTGTAAAAAACGTCCGACCCCCTCCATTTGCAGTCTGAGGCAATGGATTTGGAGTTGATGCTTGTTCAATTTTTTTCTCAGATAAAATAGAGGCTTCAACTGTTTGACTCTCGTCTATTGATTTAGTTTGATCTCTTATAGTTTCCTCAGTTTCAATCCTTGCAATAACGTTATTTACAGGAATAATATCATCAGGCTGAGCTAAAATCTCCTTAATAATTCCTCCTGCTGGCGAAGGAATTTCCGAGTCAACTTTATCAGTCCCTATTTCTAATAAAGTTTCTTCTTTTTCAATAACATCACCTATTGATTTCAACCATTGAATAATTGTCCCCTCAGTTATTGACTCACCTAGCTTAGGCATTACCACATCAACTATCATGTTTTAGTTTCTCCATTTAATATTCAAGTAATTCTTCAGCAACCGCAACAATATCTTCAACTTGAGGAAGGATTTCATTCTCAAGGATTGAACTGTATGCTATATGAACATCATGTGCAGCAACTCGTCTGATAGGAGCATCTAATTTTTCAAAAAAATTATCCGAAATAATTGCAGATATTTCGGATCCAGGTCCGTTAGTTAAGTTATCCTCATGTACAATCATTGCCTTATTTGTTTTATGTATTGAAGTACCTATAGCATTGATATCAATAGGATTTAAAGTTCTCAAATCTATTATTTCTATTTCAGCACCTAATTTTGAAGAAATTATTTCAGCCGCCTCTAAACTCTTATAAACCATCATTCCAAATGTAATAATGGTTATATCATCACCACGCCTTACTTTCCTGGCTTTTCCAAAAGGAAGCAAATAATTTTCATTAGGTTCTACAGTCTCAGCTAGACTATTCCGATAAAGTCCTTTGTGCTCCAAAAAAATAACAGGATCATCCATACGGCAAGCCATTTTGAGTAAACCTTTAGCATCTTCAGCATTGGAAGGATATACCAATCTGATTCCAGGAGTATGAAGGAAATAACCTTCAATAGATTGACTGTGATAAATACCTCCATTAATGTAACCTCCCACTGGAACGCGAATCACCATGGGACAAGTCCAACTATTATTTGATCGGTACCTTATAGCTGACATTTCATTTCGAATTTGCATCATAGCATACCATATATAATCTCCAAACTGGATTTCTACGATTGGCTTTAATCCAGCACAGGCCATTCCTATTGCCGTACCAACTATAGACGATTCTCCAAGCTGAGAATTAAAAACTCGATTCTCTCCATATTTTTTACTTAAATCCTTCGTAACAGAAAAAACACCCCCCTTTTCTCCAGCAACATCTTGACCATAAATTATCATTTTATCATTCCATTTCATTTCCTCATTGAGGGCATGATTAATTGCTTCTAACATATTAATATTATCTGTAATAATGTTCTTCTCACCAGAAACTGGCAAAGGCAAAGAACTGTATACATGATCCTTAGCTGTTGAAGCTATAGGATGAGGCCGACTTTCAGCCCATTCCGCTTCTTCATTAACCTTAGCAACAATATCATTTTCAATTTTTTGGAATTCTGCTTCATTAATTATATTCTTTTCAATACACTCTCTCTTTAATATAAGAATTGGATCTCTATCAAGATCGGCCTTTAACTCTTTATTACTTCTATACTTTCCCTGATCATCAGATGATGAATGTGAGAGTAATCGCACAACATCAGATACTATAATACTAGGACCTTTACCCTTCCTAGCACGATCCACAGCTTTTTCAAATGCTAAATGTGATTCAAAAAAATTTGTTCCATCTACTTGAAACCGTGCAAGATGCTCATAACCTGATGAAATTTCAAATACAGATCCAGCTATTTGATCGGATATATGGACTGAAATCGCATACTTATTATCTTGAATGTGAAAGATAATTGGCAATCTTTCACGACTTGACCAATTTAATGCTTCATGAAAGTCTCCTTCACTAGTGGAACCTTCCCCTGAAGAAACATAAACCACTTCATTATTACCAGTTCTATTAACAGCAATAGAACATCCAACAGCTTGCAAATATTGTGTGCCAGTAGCACTCGATTGGGTTACTATTCTTTTGTACTTATTGCTATAATGACCAGGCATTTGCCTACCAGCAGAATTTGGGTCTTCAGCCCTTGCTAGCGCACTCAACAATTGCTCTCGGCAAGTAATTCCTAAACCAAGACAAAAAGCTCCATCTCTATAATAAGGGTAAGACCAATCTTCACCAACGCGCAAAACTTCAGCAGCAGCTAATTGAGTTGCTTCATGTCCAGACACTCCCGTATGAAAAAAACTTTTATTCTGTTTTAATAGAATCAACATTTTATCATCTAATTTTCTAGATGTAATCATCAATTCATAAATCTCCAGCAATCTTTTCTTTGTAAATCCGTAAAGTCTAGGCAATACATGTCTCCGAAATTTCAAAATTAAAAAGTTTTATAAATTCATTAATTAGGACTTTTTTTAATTTAGTCATGTCCATCTCATGACCCAAAATCTCTGCCATAGAGGTCACATCATATTCAAAAATTCCACAAGGAATAATACCATCATAAAATTTTAGATCAGTATTAACATTCAATGCAAATCCATGCATAGATACCCATCTAGATAAACGTACTCCAAATGCTGCAATTTTTTCATCACCAACCCAAACTCCTGTCAAACCTTTTCTACGTTGGGGAATAATTTTATAAAGTTTAAGAGTATTAATTATAACTTGCTCAAGAGAACGCATATACCAAGTAATACTTTTTTGGTGGTTATGTAAATCTATAATAGGGTATCCTACAAGTTGACCTGGCCCATGAAATGTAACATCCCCGCCTCGCTCAGTATGATAAATGGGAATATTATTGTCACGTGACCCTAACAAATGATTATCATTTGATTTTTTACCGAAAGTGTAAACAGGATAATGTTCTACAAGAATTAGAGTATCAGGGATTAAAGATCGGTGACGACTTTGCACCATTTTTTTTTGTAATGACCATACTTCTCTATATTCTCGATAATCAAGATCTAATAACTTTAAACTTTGTTTAATTTTTGTATCAAGTTGATTCTGCAATTTAATATCCATTAAATATGAATTGCTTCATCATAAGCATCTGCTACAGCCTCTAAAAAACATTCTGAGATTGTAGGGTGAGCATGAATGGTATTTAATATCTCTTCATGAGTCGTCTCAAGCATTCTAGCAATACCTGCCTCTGCTATAAGTTCTGTTGCTTCTGAACCAATTATATGACAGCCAAGTAGTTCTCCATAGTTTGCATCAAAAATTACTTTGACTAGTCCCTCAGTTTCACTAATTGACATGGCTTTACCACTTGCTTTCAATGGAAAACGTCCAACTTTTACTTCATATCCTAGATCTAAAGCAGCCTTTTCAGTTAAACCTATTGATGCAACTTGTGGGCGACAGTATGTACAACCAGGGATATTACCATAGTTAATTGGATCTGGGTTTTTTCCACATATATGCTCAGCTGCTAAACGTCCTTCAGCTGACGCTACATGCGCTAACCATGGTGGCCCAATTAAATCACCAATTGCATAAATATTAGGAATTGTAGTTTGACAGAATCCATTAACTTTAATCCAACTATTTTGAATGAGAATTCCAAATTCTTCAAGATTTAAAACTTCGACATTTCCTTGGACACCCACAGCAACTAAAGCCACCTCAGCCTCCAAAATATTCTTATTCTTACCAGAAAGGATATGAACCTTCACTTTTTTCTTTAACTTTTCTATTTTCTCTACCTTTGCCGATGTATGAATCAAGATACCCCTATCTTCAAACGATTTTCTAAGGATAGAAGAAACTTCTTTATCTTCAACAGGAAGAATCTCTGGAAGCATTTCCACGATTTGAACTTTAGTATCATATTCACGAAAAAAACTTGCAAATTCAACACCTATAGCCCCGGCTCCAATAATTACCATGCTCTTAGGTATTGTTTTCAGAACCATAGCTTCTTTCGAAGATATTACAGTCTCTCCATTAGTTTTCAAATCAGGAAGTTCTCGATTTCGAGCACCTGAAGCTATAATAATATTATCTCCTGAGATAACTGTCATTCCCTCTTTTTCATTTGTTACTTCAACTTCAGATATAGATTTCAATGAAGCAACACCAGACACATAATCAATTTTATTCTTTTTCAACAAGAATTCAATACCCTTAGACAGTCGCTTGGCAACACTCCTACTTCGCTTTACTGATGCAGTAAAATCAATACTATAATTATCTATATTAATACCAAATTTCTCAGCATGTTTCACCAAATGAAGAACTTCAGAATCTTTAAGTAAAGATTTTGTTGGTATACAGCCCCAATTAAGACAAATACCTCCTAACGCCTCTTTTTCTATTACAGCTACTGATTTACCTAGTTGAGCTGATCTTATGGCTGCTACATACCCACCAGGCCCACCGCCTATTACAACTATGTCATAATGTTTTTTCAATATTTCAATCTTTTGGTTTTTTAGCGCCTTTTAGACTTTTCAAGAGATCAATCTCATTTGCATAATCAGAAGGATCATCTACTGGTGTTTCAAGCAACATAGGTAATCCATCAAACCTTTCATCATTAAGAAGACACCAAAAGGTCTCCATTGTAAGTAAACCTTTGCCAATTTTTTCATGCCGATCAACTCGAGAGGCTAACTCTTTTTTTGAATCGTTAATATGAAAAGCTTTTAACCATTCTAAACCAATAATATTTTCGAATTTATTAAAAGTATCCCGCCAACTTTTCTCTGAACGAATGTCGTAACCAGATGCAAACCCATGCTGTGTATCAAAACATACGCCTAAACGATTCTTCAATTTTACTGATTCAATTATATCCTTGAGGTGTTCAAAGCAATATCCAACATTCGTGCCTTGGCCAGCTGTATTTTCAATTAAAACTTTTACTTTGCTATTAGGTCTCTCATCAAAACAATAGTTTAAGCTTTCACCTATGCGATTTATGCATTCTACTTCTCCTGCATTCATGTGAGAACCAGGATGAAATACAACATATTCTACAGCACATGCATCGCATCGATCCAATTCTTTGATGAATGCATTACGAGACATACTAAGTTTTTTTTCATCTGGAGAACCCATATTTAATAAATAAGAAGCATGACTTATAGATATATTTGGTTGTTCTTTTTCCATTGCCATTTGATATCCTTTTGCATCCTCTTCTTTAGGTTCCTTTGGGAACCACTGATTTTGATTGGCTGTAAAAATTTGGATAGCATCCGCACCGATTTCCGTACCTCTTTTGGGAGCATTCTGTACACCCCCTGCAACGCTGACATGTGCTCCAAGCAAACTCATGAAAAACTCTTTTTCCCCACAATTGAAAGAAATTCTTCTCGAGTTTTATTATTCTCTCGAAAAATACCTCGGACAGCTGAAGTAACCATAAATGAAGATTTTTTTTCTACACCACGCATTTGCATACAAAGATGTTCAGCTTCAATCATTACAGCCACTCCCTTTGGTTGAAGAACAGACTGAAGTGAATCAGCTATCTGTTGGGTAAGCCTTTCTTGAACCTGTAGTCGTCTAGCAAATACCTCTACGATTCTAGGAATTTTTGACAACCCAATAATGTTTTCAGATGGAAGATAACTCACATGAGCAACCCCTTTAAAAGGAAGTAGATGATGTTCACATAAGGAAAAGAAATCAATGTTCTTAACTGTAACCATTTCATCACATTTTTCATTGAAAATTGCATCTCCAACTACATCCTCAGGTGTCTGCTTATATCCTTTTACAAATGTCATCCAAGATTTTGCAACTCGATCTGGCGTTCTTATTAAACCTTCCCTTTTAGGATCTTCTCCAATTTGACGCAACAGATCCTCTGTAAGAATTGTTAATTTTTTCAAATTTTTTATATTCATAAATCTTTCTAATAAATTACTTTGTCCTAATCAGGTCTTTTCAATCTTTGGTTTCAAATACCATACACTAAGATAAAACAATGGCGTGTCAAATATCGCAAAAAAGAACTTGAATAGATAGGAATAATAGATGAGAGGAATGAGATCACCAAGACTATTTACACTATCTCCCAAATTGTTTGCATAATACAATATAATTAGTATTGCTGTTGTATCAACCAGTTGGCTTCCAGTTGTCGAAAGATTATTTCTCAACCATAGATGTTTGCCTTTAGTTAGTTTTTTCCAAAAATGAAATAAGTGCACATCTATACTTTGGGCAATAAGATAAGCAAACATTGAAGCCAAAACATTACCAATCATAAATCTATATACAGATTCAAATGTTGATGCCCCAGCTGAAATTCCACTTGCATCAGGAAAAAAATGCCCTATTGTCATTAAACCAAGCATAAAAAAATTCATAAAAAAACCAACCCAAACGAGAGTTTGTGCTCGGGCCTTACCATATAATTCAGAAATTAAATCTGTAGCTAGAAAAGTAAATGGATAGGCTAAAACCCCAACCGGAACAGTAAGACCAAAAACATTTACAAATTTAGTCGTCCCAATAATATTCCCTAAGACTAGTGCGGTTAAAAAAGTTCCACTTAAAAAAAGAAAAAGCCTGTCTTTAAAATTCATTCGTTATTAGGACCATAATAATCTGTGTAAATTGTGGGAGTCTCTCGCAATCTTATCCTTATAAGCTCAACTTTTTTAATTAATGCTGGTTCAATTTGCTCCCATATCCAAATTACCATTAATTCGGTTGAAGGTTGCCTATTAGCAAACCAAGATATATCTTTTTCGATAGTCGAATGGTCTATTATGTTAATAACCTTTTCATTAACTATTTTTTTTAACAAACCAAGGTCTACAACAAAACCTGTTTCTTCATTTATAGGTCCAGTAACAGTAACCTCTAATTCATAATTGTGACCATGCATACGAGCATCAGCACCAAATATCTTAGTGTTTTTTTCTTCAGTCCATTCCTTGTGACCATATTGATGAGCAGCACAGAATGTAAATTTTTTTTGTGAGAAACGGCATTTCTTTCAAAAAGAATATTGAAATATTATCTATTGAATTTAATCACTTTAAGTAAAAACCGGAAAGAAGTTCAATAGTATTTCCGATTTAATTAAATGAAGAAGGGCAAATGTCATTTAATGAACATTTATCGCATTGAGGCCTTCTTGCGATACAAACATTTCGTCCATGTTCAATAATAAGATGAGTCAATAACACCCAAAACTTTTCATTAGTGATTTTCATTAGATCGGATTCTATCTTTACAGGATCCCTATTATATGTAAACTTGAGTAAATTCATAATTCTAATCATGTGTGTGTCTACTACAAGAGCTGGTACACTAAATGCTGTACCAAGAACACAATTAGCTGTTTTTCTACCTACCCCAGGAAGGCTCAATAAATCATCTATGTTACATGGAACCTGTCCTTTAAAGTTTTCTAGAATCATTAAACTGGAACCTTGGATAGATTTTGCTTTTTGATTATGGTAACCTGTTGACCTTATGTCTTTAGATAATTCGTTTACATCACAATAAGCAAAACTTCTAATAGATCTATATTTTTTGAAGAGTTTTGGTGCAATCATATTTACACGCTTATCTGTGCATTGAGCAGAAAGAATAGTTGCAACTAAGAGCTGGTGAGCATCAGAATAGTTAAGACTACATTTTGCTTCAGGATAATCTAGTTTCAATCGAAAGATAACTTCTTTCATCCTATCCTTAATTGATTCTATTGACTCTTTTATCATGAATTAAACCCCATTAATAAAGATGAAATGTTTCGAGAGAGAGAAGATTTAGTCAATACCATTTTGCATCCAGCAGTAATGGCTTCTTTTCTTAAAGATTTAGAAACTCTCTTAGCACAACCAATTATGTTAACGTCAGCTTGGGATTTCAAATATTTTTTTATTTGATTAAATCCAGTATTCTTTTCACAATCCAAATCCACAATAATTAGATCAGCTTTCCATTGAAGATTCTTATTTTGATCAGGGAAGATACTTTCACCTCCTAAGTATGCCACAGCATCAACAATTTTTGTAGCCAATTGAAAATCATCAATTATTATTGCAATTTTCTTCATTTCTTTTTATTAATTGGAATAATTTTTGGAACAAGCTGCCAGTTAAAATCTAATGCACTTTGAATTGTATTTATCTCTTTATCACACCTTATAATCGATCTTATAAACATAAAAGTTTCAACTCCACGATGAGGAGATTCCCAGATGCCTTTGTTAGGTCCTTTTTCTGTAAACTTATCTAATGCCCGACCTATCAAGCTCCTAGAACCTTTTAGGTTACCAGTAGAAAGATGATAGAAGGAAACAGTAGCTTGTATTAAGCCCTGAATGAAAAATCTATCTGGTAAATTGAATTCTGACCATAGCTCTTCCCATTCTTCATGAGCATCAAAGTACTCACCACTATTGAAAAGCTCTACACCTTGCCAAAAAAGACAATCTATGCGTTCCTGATTAATCAATTATAATTTCTTCTTTAATATTAATTTTTTTTTCATCTGAATTTATTCGTACGGCTTCAGTCTTTGGATCATGAGGGAGCACAATGATCCAACCTTTCTCTGAAGCTTCAGAGAAAATTTTCTTTTTCTCTTTTAAAGATTTAATAGGTTCATTATCATAAGCCATAATACATGGTAGGTGGAAATGATGTTTTGTTGGAATAAGATCACCACCAAAAAAAATTGTCTTATTATCAATTGAAATAAGTGGATGTATTTGACCAGGAGTATGCCCATATGTAAGAATCAATTCTATATCGTCAAACAATGGGTTTTTTCCTTTTAGAATATTGAGCATGCCATTTTCATCTATAACTTCCCAATTTTCTTTTCTATAACTTCCTTGATCTTTCTCTGTTGGTGAATTAGCCCAAATCCAATTATCTCTATGAACATGGTATGTCGCATTCGGAAACATGGGAACTATTTCATTGCCTTCTAGACGAGTATTCCCACCAGAATGATCGAAATGAAGATGCGTACAAATAACATCCGTTACATCAACGCGTGAAATTGAATACTTTTTTAAAGCACAAATCATGTTTTTATCTTTTGGTTTAATATTAAGAATGCTTTTCATCTTTTGATCCCATTTATCTCCATTACCAGTATCCACAAGAATCACTTTGTCCCCTTTAATTAAAAGCATTGAACGGGTAACAAGAGAAACTCTATTATTTTCATCAGAAGCTATTTTTTTTGACCAGATGTTTTTTGGAATAACACCAAACATTGACCCACCATCAAGACTAAAATGACTAGTAATAATTGTATGAATTTGGTAATCCCCTAAAATCAAACTGACCTTCCATTAATCTCTATCAGACGTTTCGCAATAAGCACCATGAAAAAAGGATCTGCTCCCTTAGCAAGAGACTGGACGGAATCAAGATGATCAAAATTTATATCCAACGATTTAGATGACTTAATCCACAATTCAACCAAATTAGTAGGCCATGTCCATTCGTTTCTTGATTGAGCACGAATAAGAGCATTAGACAAATTGTGAACATTTCCACTTTTTATATAATAAATAATATCTTTTTTAGAATTATTTATGGAAGATGTCCGCTTTGATTCTTCAATAGATAATGCATCAAATCTATTTATTGCCCAAAAAGAAAGTCCTTCTCTAAAATTAGTCTGTCGAACACATTCTCCATTCCATAAACGAATTGCAGTTGAAAATAGATTTAATTCAGATAAGTTGGAATTTTCCAATGCAAAATTCATAAAAAGTGATAAATCAGAAAGTTGATTTTCTCTTTTTATATCAAAGGACCATTGGCGATTATCTAGACAAGATAGAAGAAGGGCGATAAAAACATGGGAATTTTTTGAGCCAGAGAAGATACTAGATCTATAAACACTATAAACAAAAGCACCCAGTTCATCCATATTCATAATGCCAATTTCCATAATTATTTCAATAACTGAAGATGGATTATCTGATACCATTGATATTTTTTTTGCTTCAATTTTTGCTTTTTCAATATCTCCACTCTTGATAGCCGAAATAAATTCATGAGTAAATAAAGGTTTATTCAATTCATCATCGCAAATATTTAGTTCTCCATTATCAATTCTGGACTTAATTGATTTTTGGCTTATTTCTATTGCTTTTTCTGCAATCAATTTAGAAGGTTGGTTAAGTCTAAGAGATGCTAGATTTTTCAGAGCATTTAACTGAATTAAAGGATGGAATACAACTCCATCCATTGACCAAGAATATCTTTGATATAGAGCCGAAAAACATAGCAATTCTTTAAAGAAATCTCTAAGATTTTCAGGATTAACTATTGCTTTTGAAATTAAATTATCAATTTGCTCTTCATCACCTTGAATTAAATGCGAAGCAAATAAAGTTGATTCATTATTTGAAACCATTATTTTATAGATTATATAAAAAGTTAAGTATCTATTTATCTTCTATTTTTTTTCAGTTTTATTCTTTTTCCCATCAAATGGAAAAGTGGCCCTTAAAGAGAAACCAACAAGTCGAGAATGTTGGGTTGGCCAACCCCCTGGGGATACATGGGGAACTGAAAACCGTCCATACTTAACTTGATTTTCTTCTTCTTTTATATATTTATCCCAGGATGTTATATATAATTTAGTTAGTGGCATACTTGCAAAATCATGGAAGTATCCAACCTCTAATCCTAACTTGCTCTTTAGAAACATCCCTAATAAAAACCCAATCCGAGTACTTTGACCACTTTCAGAGTACGAACCATTGGGTATAATCATTGTCCTGAATGCCCAATACATTGTACTCCCTTCTTTTTTACCATCACGAAATTTATAATAAGTAAAATCATAATTTGAATTTGGAGAATAACTCCACCCAATATTTAATACATCTCGCTGTCTTCCTTTTTCAAAGAGAGTCCTTGAGTAATCAAAACCAGATCCATAAATAGGGACACCAAGACGAAAACCTAAATCACTTACATCTGAAATCCCATATCGATAAAATAACACAGGAAATACATTCTCAGTTGAAAGTGTGTAACCAGAATATTTCTCTCCCTTTTCAAGGGTATGGTCAGCAATTGATGGATGAGCAGCACAACCATAATAAAAGATCACTAGTGCTAATAATGCTACTATTAATGACAACTTTTTATAACTAGGCATTAACTACCTCAACTTGATTAATAATTGTTTTAAGTGAACTTCACAAATATTCATTATTCGATCTGCAATAAAAATAATCATATTTCTTCCATTAAACTCAAGAGACAATTAATTTAATTTAATCTACACTTGCAACGGGTTAATCCCAAGTTTCAACACTATTTAATTAAGAATTATATTTACTAATTTTACTAAATCAAGAACATTAATTTGAAAATCATTGTTCAAATCTGCTAGTCTGGTAATTTCAGGATTTATTTTATCATCTATAAAAATTAGATCAATAAGTTTAATTGCATCTGAAATATCCATTAGGCAATCACCATTAACATCACCGGAAATTAGGTTTGGTTCGGGATGTGTAATTATTTCAATATCATCCATAATAAATCCATCCCCTTCTACAAGTTCATCAGACCTTTGAACTAACCTCAAATTTACATTTTTAAAACCTGAGAATTGGGACAAGGAAATTGACTCTCTTACCCATTTAGATTGTTCCCCTTCATATACGAAGGAACCTTTTGGCTGGCCATTTCCAGCACCAGATGCTTTATTTGTGTATTGCCCTCTAAGTGATTCCCATTCACCGTTGTTCACTTTTACTTCTATAGTAACACCATCATAATCTTGTTCAATATCCCATTTGGCCCAAAATTCTATTCGACTATTGGAAATCTTTGAAAGGTCCAAAGTCTTTTTTAAATAAAGAATGTTTTCGCTATTAGGTTGATAATCACCACCAGGACTATCCGTTATAGCATTCGATCCAGAAAATGGATCATTAATTAAACCCCACTCAGTAGTTTGCCAATTATTAATATTTGATTCACCATCTTCATAAAATACAATAGAAGAAGGACCAATTATCAAAGGAATTGTATCCGTTAAAACATCATAATTATCAAAAAAATGAAAGATTAAACCAGATAAACAACCTTTAGCCGCTGTATCTTTTACTTTTATAGGGATCTTAAATGAATCATCTAACACCTGACGTCCTTCTAATTTACCGAGATTCCATTCAGCAATACTATCTACGACAACCAAATTATTTAACGACGCAACTTTTCCTTTTATTGTTCCCAAACTAGCTCTGAGACCATGATTTGCAATAGTTCCTACTATATTTGTATTCTCACCAGGTTGAAGAAATTCATCTTCCAAAGAATACTTATCTACTGATATTACTGCTCCCGCATAATTAGCAAACATTAGATTCGACCATACATTCTCTTCACTTAATGAAACTATTCTATCAGGAGAAGGCCAAAAGCCATCATCCCAATCTCCAATTTCCGGAGTAAAAGCTATCATGCCACCATTAACATAGGAATAATCAACAGCATCTCCATTTACCGTGTAACCAACAGTTTCAATGCCTGTTCCAATATGATATTGATTGAAATAAGTCATTTTGTCAGCTAAAAATTTAAATGTTGAAAAATCTGGTTCTGAAGGATATGATCCATCTCCGTAAGGATGAATTAAAAGATTTGTATAAGTATGATAGTGCAAAACATTTTTGAAATTTTTTAACATCATAAAATCTTTCAGGACTGAAGTCTCTGGCTCTGAAAAAGGTGACTGACCTCTATAAATTGGAGAACAAGGATCAGGACTTGATCCCAAATCATTAGCTCCCCATGCAAAGTCAAAATTTCTATTTAAATCGACTCCTCTTGTAGTCTCTTGGCCACATCCCGTATCTTTCCTATTTTTCCTATGCATGCCTCCACCATTGGGAGCAATACTTTCATTATATACATAACCATCAGGATTAACACATGGTACAAACCACATTTCCCTATTATCAACTAAATAAGTTTCTAGTTTTTTTATACTATAGTTCTCACATAAATGTCTGATAAAATAGATTAAGTTCATCATACTTAAAGGTTCTCTTGCATGAGTAAGACCAGTATATAAGACAAGTGGTTCTAGTTCAATAATTGCATTTTCATTTAAATCTACGTTATCTGATACTTTAATAGCCCAAATATCTCTTCCTTCATGGGACTTACCTATACTCATCTTTTGACTTACGAGACTAGGATATAATATATGCAATGTATCTAACTCAGCCTCAAGTTCAGATAAAGTATAATTTCCAGCCATTGAGCCAAGTTTAAAATTACCACGCCAGCGACTTAAGCGATTGGACCGAGATTCATAGAAATCCTTAAGGTTTTTTTCTACAATCTCTATTTTATAGCCTAAAGAAAGTAAAGTCTGCATTTCTATTTCAACAAGGGGTAGTTCTATGAATACTTTTTTCTTATGCCGAACATGATCCAACGATATACCAGAACGTGCTATTTCCGCTAGTTCTTGAGCATTGTTATAGTATACTCTTACTAACTGATAAATATCCTGTCCAAATCCAAATCTAAATGTTACCAGAAAAATTATTGGAAAAACGACTTTCATATAAAATGATTTAATAATGATTTAAAGAAATAATAAATAGATTTAAAGATATAGCATTATATATACAATCACTCCTGTAACACTAACATATAACCAAATTGGCAAAGTAATTTTTGCAATCTTCTTATGTTTAGATATATTCATTGTCCATCCACGATAAAGAGTTGTCATTGCTAACGGCAAAATTATCATAGCTAAAACAATATGTGTAAAGAGAATAAAGAAATAAAATGATTGCCATCCTCCAGTATATTCGGTAGGACCACTCTTGAACCAGTGATAAATAACATAGGTTATAAGAAATAAAGTAGAAGTAGAAAAGGCAGCCAACATAGTTTTTTTATGAAGCTGAATCTTTTTTTGCTTAATTAAAACATATGCTATAATTAATAGTAAAGTAGTGATAGAATTTAGTACAGCATTGATAGTTGGTAAAAAAGAGACATTTACAATACCCTCCATTCCCTCAGGACGTGGACCTAAAATCAAAAATGCGACAGCACATGATAGAAAAATTGAAATGAAATATATTATGTTAAGCCAAAGTTGATCACTACGGTTTTTTACTTTAATCATAGTTTTTCCTCAGCAAGAAAATCTACATCTGCCCAAAGCTTCTGCATTTCTTTTAATTCTGAACTTATATAATAACCTCTTATTCTTGCAAATCTATCAATTAAAACAAATCGAGTGCTGTGGAAAATTGGATCTTCGATAGAACCTATCTTAAATCCTTCTACCGCTAGTTTGTGAATGTTTTCTTTTTCACCAGTCAAAAATTTCCATTTTTCATTATCAGCGCTATAACGTTCTCCATACTCACGTAAAACTATCGGAGTATCAAACTCAGGATTTACTGAAATTGAAAGAAGATTAAGATTGCTAAAATTGCGATAACGAACTTGAAGTTCAGAAAACTGGTTTGACATAATTGGGCATGGCCCAGCACAAGTAGTGAATATAAAGTCAGCTATCCAAATTTTTCCCAAAAGGTCATTTTTTGTAAAGACTTCTCCGTTTTGGTTCACTAATTGAAAATCAATTAGTTCAGAAAGAATTGGTAATTCTATTGATTTTTTTGACAATATACTATTTAAACTAAATGCTATAATTAATAATGCCGCAAGAGAAAAAAACAAAACGTATTTATTAATTAATAACTTCATATCAAATTCCTTCTGTATGAATTGAAATAATTATATAAGACTTTTATCAATTATCATAATAAAAAGCAGAAGAGGAAGATATATAATTGAGCCAAACAATAATCGTTTAGCTCTCGTTTTATTCCAACCTCTTGCAGCATCAATTGTAATTGCTAAAAATCCCAACCCAAGAATAATACTTCCCCAAAAAAAGAATGCTCCAGCAAGATCAATTAAAGTTAAAGTCGAAGTGCAGACAATAAGACAAAAAGAAAAACTTACAGACAATATTGATACCTTAGACATTTTTCCCTCCAAAACTGGTAACATCTGAAATCCGAGACGTCTGTAATCTTTCCTATAAAGCCATGCTATTGCAAAAAAGTGGGGTATTTGCCAAAAGAAAAGAATACCAAAAAGAACCCATCCACCAATTTCTAAATCCCCAGTTGCTGCTAACCAACCCCCTAAAGGAGGAAGGGCTCCTGGAATAGCACCAACAAAAGTATTCCAAGTTGTTTGTCTTTTAAGTGGTGTATATACAATCAGATATAAAAAAAGTGTTGTAAAACCTATAAACGCAGCTGAAAAGCTAACAGCAGCGAGCAAATAAATTATACCTAAAGAGGAAATAAATATGCCGAATTTCCTTGCTATACTAGGTTTAATTCTACCTGAAGGAATTGGTCTATTAGAAGTTCTTCTCATTTGTTTATCAAGATCTCTTTCAAGATACTGATTTAAAACACCTGCTCCAGCAGCAACAAATGTTGTTCCAAGAATAGTATGGAGGAGAAATAATGGATCTTCAAAAATCGACTTTTCAATCCAATCACTTCCAAGATAAAAACCAATAAAAGTAGCAACAAGAACTAACCAAATAATTCTTGGTTTTGATAATTCCCAAAAAGAAGAAATCTGACTCAAAGGACTATCAATTTTCATAACAGTAACTGGTTCTTTTTCAAAAAGGGACCAAAATGATTTTAAAGGAATAAATAGTTTTATAGATCTAAGACTTAAGAAAAACGATGAGCCAAGAAGTAAAGCACCAGTCCAAACATGAAGAGTAGTAATTATTGGATTTCGCATAGTCCATATAACAAATGCTGCAAGCAATATTTGAGTAAATAAAAGTAGATTAATAAATAATATAGGAATTATGAGGTAATCATTTTTTCTGTGAAATCTCAATATTTTTACTGTCAATACCATTGAAACTGCAACTACTATTAAAGCCCAAAACCTATGAATTAAATGAAAGAAAATTTGATTTAATGTTACTGAATCTAAACCAAGGTTAAATCGACCTTCATTCACATTATAAAGGATATCATCATTAGGTAAAGTGAATATTTGACCATTAGAAAGAGGGAAATCTAAAACTGCTAAACCAGAACCTGTATGACGCATCAAGGCTCCAAAAATGAGCTGTAAATAAATTACCCCAGTTAAAAATAAAATCCATCTAACTATGGACTTATCTATTAAATTTAGATCGATAGGAGAAGGGTTTGTCCACTCTTTTGATAAAAAGAATGCAATTGCAATTGTAAGACAGAAAAAAGATTGGGCTAAAACACCATGAGTCATTGAAATTATTGTAGGTAAATAAAAAATTACCGTCAGACCACCTAAAAGCCCTTGAATAATTACAGCAGTTAATGCAATCCATCCCAATTTATGAATCCATTTCCTTTGGTCGTACATCCAAATAAAAATCGATAATAATAACGTTAAAAACCCTACAAAGGAGGCAATAAGTCTATGAAGGTGCTCATAGAAAATTCCACCCACCCATTTAGAAAAGGGGAAGGTAAACATAAATTCACCATAAGTATTGGGCCAATCAGGTACTGAAAGACCAGAGTCAGTACTAGTTACCAAACCGCCGAAAAAAATTAAAAATAAAGTAGATATAGCAGTAAACTTTGAATACCGCCTTAACCATTTATGATTATTTGTTTTTATAATTATTTCTAATATAGGAAAAGAAAAAACCACCTGTATTCACTGGTGGATACTTTAGTCTTAGGCTACCAATCCTCACCCCAGTCATCATCCTCATCTCCAGCATTAGACTTTTCTATTTTCGCCTCTTGGGCTTTGGCTAAAGCAACAAGAGCTAAATTTTCAGCTTCTGCACCATCACCTTCTTTAAGTAAATCTAAGACTCCTTTTAGGATGTTTTCGGCTTCAAAAGTATAATCATAATCATCAATTTCTTGAACAATAGCTAAAGTTTTCATATATGTTGCATAACCTTTTTGCGTATGGACATGTACGTAACCTTTCATTTCATAATGACTATTACCACAAAGTTGAGCGCAGGCAATTTCCCAAGAACCTATTTTAATTGGTTTAAACCATGTTGGTATACGAATACCTGGGATTGCATCTTGTTTAACTCTCATAACTGGAATAGCAAAACTATGGATGACATCACGTGTTGAAATATCAAGAATAATATTTTTATTTACAGGGAGATGAAGATGCCCTTGAGCTGGGACAATATCATCCTTAGCTGCTTCGCTTTCTTTATCTAGACCTATAAAATTCAAAGCTTGATCATCAATTAAATTGGCATCAGTTCTCCCAAAAATACCGTCTTCTCCTGGATAGTGAATATTCCATTTAAATTGTTGTCCAATAACACGAACAACTTCAGTTTCGTTCCTATCAGGTATACCTTCGACCCGATTAATCCAAACAGGAAAAGAGAAAATAACAAGAAGTGCTATTTCAAAAATAGCTACAGCAGCTTCTGAATAAGTTGAATAATGATTTGTAACACCAACTGGATCAGCATTTGGATTTTTCTTTTCTCTGAAACGGAAAAGAGTATATAAAAAGAATCCACCCCAACCAATAAAAAGAATAAGCATTAAGACATGTACCCAAGAAAGAACACTATCCATAGCCGCTGATTGGGCAGAATATCCTTCAGTAAGGCCGAAATTACGCAATATTTCTAGCATTATATTAAGGGTCATTAAATGAAATCCTCATCTCTAATGATTGATTTCGGGTTAAATGTTATTTTATTTTTTTCCCGACTTCTTCTTACTAAATAAACAAAAAAAGTTGCAATACCACTTAATACAGTTCCAGTAATTCCTATAAGAATTATTATTGCTAAATCAAGACCTTTAGAAATCGATTGATTTGAAGACACTCCAAAACAAACTGAACAAGCAGTTGTAATTTTCGGGATTAAAAAAATTGAAATTATGGAAAAAAGAAGAATAAACTTTTTCATAAGAAACTAATTTCCCGAAATTTTTTCACAAAATTAATGCCATAAACAATTAATGCTATTCCTACAATTAAAGATAGAATCCCATAAATAGTATATGGGGTGCCCTTATCAGAAAAAGCCCATATAGTGAACCCAAAAGACAAAATAGTTGAAAAACTAATGAATACCAGGTGAAACGCTTTCAGAGACAATCTTTACCCCCACTTGGTCACCTATTGTGCCAAAGGTTATGAAAAAAAGAGCTATTAGAAACACTAATGTAATAATTAAAATAAGATAAATTATTTTTTTCTCATGTAACAAATGCATAAAGAATCCAACTACTAGAGTACCTTTAGCTGTAGCAATTATCATTGCTATTAATATAGCTAGACCAATCCCTACATTTAAATAAGCAACAGCAACTGTAAATACAGTCAAGATCCCTAATCCAATAAATACTTTCAGATAGAGATTTATTTCATTCTTTATTTCTTGGGATGAGTCCATTTAATTCCTCATAAAAGATATATGGTTGGAAAGAGGAAAATCCATACAACATCAACAAAATGCCAATAAAGACCAGCTACTTCAATTCTATTCGAAAAACGTTCAGGTTCACTTTCCCACATTTTACTCCCAGGTCCCCAAAGATAGGCATTGACAACAAGGCCACCTATGACATGAAGAGCATGTAGACCCGTAAGAACAAAATAAATAGCATAAAAATTATGTTCACTTGGGATATGATGATGTTGAATTTTAGGAACATACTCAAAAAGAATTTTTACGAAAAGAAAAACAAATCCTAAAAGAATAGTGAGCCCCATATAGAGCCTGTATTTTTTAAAATCTTTCAACTTCAGAGAGGCCCATGACATAACTACAGTAACACTGGAAATAATTAAGACAATCGTATTAAAAGTACCAATCGGTACACTTAACTGTTCAGAACCAACATACCAAGTACTAGCCCCAGTTCTTAATAAAATATAAGATGAAAAGAGAGCACCAAATAACATTACTTCCGACGCTAAAAATAGCCAAATACCTATCTTAGCATTATAAAGTCCCGTATCAGGACGAGGATCAACTGTAAATGGAACTTGCATCAAATTAATCCTTCACCAATTGATTTTGAGGGGTAAAATCCTTTTCCCCATTATTAATATTATTACTGTATTCATAAGGACCGTGATACACATCAGGAACCTTATTAAAATTTGCATGTGGAATAGGAGGGGATGGAGCCGCAGCCCAATCAAGAGTTGTTGCATTCCATACATTACTAGAGACTCTATCCTTTTTAGATAAGCTAATTATGAGATTTAAAATGAAAAATATTTGAAAAAAGGCTAAACCAAGTGCAGCATGAGTCATGTATTCATTATATTGAAGAACAGGTTGAGCATGTAAGTAAGTTGTACCTCCATCATAAAGTCGTCTCGACACTCCAGCTAAACCTTGAATAAACATGGGCATAAATATCCCATTCATACAAATAAAAGATCCAATGAAATGTATTTTCCCTAATTTTTCATTCATCATTTTTCCAGTTACTTTAGGAAACCAATAATATATTCCCGCAAAAAGAGCGAAAATTGTTCCAGGTGCAACTACATAATGAAAATGACCTATAACATAGTATGTATCATGTAAATGAATATCAGCAGACGCTAATCCGAGCGGAAGTCCAGTAAGTCCACCTATTCCAAACATAGGTAAGAAACCAAGAGCAAAAAGCATGGGAGTATTAAATCTTATTGATCCACCCCAAAGAGATATGAATAAAGCGGATAAAATAATTACACTTGGAATTGAAATAATCATTGTTGTTGTCTGGAAAAATGCAGCCATTGTCGTACCCATTCCTGTCAAAAACATATGATGAGCCCAAACTACGAAAGACATAAAACCTAGAAAAACTGCTGAATAAACCATAGATCGGTAACCCCAAAGTGGCTTACGAGTATTATTAGCAATAATCTCAGCTACAATTCCTAAAGCTGGCAAAATTAAAACATATACTTCTGGATGCGCCAAAAACCAAAATAAATGCTGCCACAAAAGAGGTGTTCCTCCACCAGCAACATCAAGAACTTCTCCACCCACATAAAGACCTGAAGGAAGGAAGAAACTTGTCCCTGCTATACGATCCATGATCTGGAAAACTGCAGCTGCTTCTAAAGGAGGGAAAGCAAGTAAAAGAAGAAAGGCCGTAATAAACTGAGCCCAAACAAAAAATGGTAGTCGCATCCATGTAAGACCATTAGCTCTTAATTGTATAACAGTTGCAATGAAATTAACTGATCCAAGAAGTGATGAGGTAATAAGAAAAACCATACCAAAAAGCCATATCGTTTCACCCGTAGTTGCTATCACTGATAAGGGAGCATACATTGTCCAACCTGAGCTAGCTGTACCCTGCGGCATGAAAAAACTAGCTAACATACAAATTCCACCAGCAAAAAAAGTCCAATAGCTAGCCATATTTAGCTTAGGAAAAGCCATGTCAGGAGCACCAATTTGCAATGGCAAAACATAATTGCCAAAACCTCCTACGGCAAGAGGAACAACTCCTAGGAATACCATAATTGTACCATGCATAGCACCAAAACTATTATAACCATCTGGAGTCAACATACCATCTTCTGAAAGAAGTTTACCAACGATAGGTATAACTTCTCCAGGGTTTGCTAAATTCCATCTCATAATTAACATAAGGCAAAAACCTAGTAAAAGAAATGCTAAAGCTGTAACAGTATATTGTATTCCAATAACTTTATGGTCTACGGAGAAAATATATTTTCTCCAAAAAGGTTCCTCGTGATGATTATCAGTCACAAAATCTCCTGAATAATTATTTTATAATTACGTTTATTTTCTCTATCGTCAATATGCAATGGCAAATAAATCACGTTCTTCCTATCTTATAAATTAATTAAGCCTTCTCAAGATCAACAACAGATATTTAATAGTTAATTCATATTAAGGTTAAGGATGAATAATGAATTTCTATTTATTTGATTGGAGCTCTTGGATTTTAGCATTTGTATCTCTAATTCTTCCAGATAATAACTTTATTATTTGCTGCATAATTTCTGAGTTTCCTGCCATTAGTTCATAGAAACCATCTTGGGAAATTTTCAGTAGTGTTGAATCTTCCTCAGTAGTAACATCTGCAGATCGTGGCTCTTGATCCAAAAGAGCCATTTCCCCTAAACAAGTTCCCTTCCCAAGAGAAACAATATGCTGATCACCCTTATGAACTTTAACATTCCCGTCAACGATAACATACATTGAGTCTCCAAAGTCTCCTTCTTTAAATATTGGCGTATTGGCAAGAGGTCTTTCTTCTTCAGAAATTTGTGCAATACGTGTCAAAACATCTCCCGGAATATTTTTGAAAAGATCTACAGACTTTAATAATATTGTTTTTTCTAATATTGAATACATCTGCTTCTCCTTGTTCCTGTCTATTAATTTATCAGAAAAGTCTAACTTAACTTTCTTCTTATTATTTTCTATACCAATAATCAGTTCTTTAACAAAAATTGAATCTTTAATTCTTTCCCATTCTATTTGATTAAATAAATCTTCTCTTTTAGAAGAAACTATGTAATTCAATGCAACTGCGACCTTCCATTGATGATTAGTATAAACCCATTTCATTATCAAATCATCGAAGCCTTCAATTAAGTCCTCAAACAAGTCTCCTGAAGTTGTTGAGATATCAATTTCATTATCAATTAATGGTATGATATATTTTCTATCATCTGGCGAAAATGTAGTATCCACAAACTCCAATACAAATGGAGTAAGATCTGAATCTCCACTTGATAAATATTGAATATATGTCTCTATGGGCGTATTTGGAGTTTTAAGTATACCAAGTTTAAGGAGAATTGAAATCGTCCTTCTTATTTCACTATCTATATGATCTCGAATTAAAAGTCCATTGTCATCGCTTGGTAAAACTTTTTTAAAAAGATTCAATTGATATGCATTCTTTGAAATAGTTCTCAAATAATCTGAAACTTCATTTAAGAATTTATCAGAAAGTTCCGTTTTCCTTCCAACACCAAGAAGCGAATCAACCGTTTCTGACAATAAAAGAAGCTTATCATGATTCAATAAACTCGTTAAAATCCGTGCACTCTTCTCATCAGGAAAATGCTTTAGACACCTAATAATTCCCAACCTGAGAAAAAAATCTGTTTCTACATTCTTCAATGTTAAATCTAATCCATAAAAAACCTCATCTTGAGGATACTCAGACAAAGCTTGGCGTGCTTGCATAGCTGTTTTAGGAAAAGCCAAGTTCTCTATTATAGGTTCAAGAAGTTTTTCAACACCACGATTCTTTGCAATGGTTAATGCAGATTCTCGAATTTTTGAATGATCATGTCTAAGAAACTTGATAAGTAGTTCATCAGAAAGCACTCCCATAGGCCGATTGAGACAATCTAATGCAGCAATAATTTCTTCATTAGAAGAATCAGTGAGCATTTTATTAAGAACCTGTTTAGGCTCATCCATATTTAAATCCATTTTTAATAAAGCCGTGGCTGATGCAGCTCTTAATTTTTCATTATTTGAATTAAGATTATTTCTTAGATGTGGTTTTAATTCAGCGATTCCACGTTCACCAACAAATGCTATAGCTTGAGGAGCTAGATGATTGTCACTAGTTGCAAGATTATAGATTGACTTATTCCCAATTATATCTGAATTTTTACCCGCAAGATCTAAAATTTCTCTTCGGACTATTTCCGAACCTGTGTCAAAAAGATAATTTAAACTTTCCTTCCATGGTTCAAGAGGCATAGTCCGTAAAAGATCTATACCAAATAATTGTTTCATTTGATCCTTATCACGAAGAGTTTTATCTATAGTAGTTACTATATGATTATCAGTTACATCAAATTCCACATCTTCAAGATCTAATTGTCTTTTTTCAATTGCTTGCATTAATGTAGAAACATAACCATCTTTTAAACGAAAACTATTCCAGACCCAAATCAAAGCACCAGCAACAACAATAATACTTAGAAGATTCAAACGATCTACAGGAACAAAATTTAATTGAACAAGTATGAAAATAAGGACCCCCACTACTCCTTCTAATGTAGCCCTTACAGCGCTATCAATAATTGGCTTGGCCTCTTTTTTCTTTTCTTTAGATACAGGTAACCAGAGAATTTCTTGAGAAGCATTATTAACAGAAAATTTGAAAACTTGATCAGAAAATTTTGCAATAAATACTGTAATTAAAATTGGCGAAACAAAAAAACCAGTTGAACCAAAAGCCAATGAAATTGGCAATATTAATAGTCCAGCTAATATTCCTAATCTTGACAAAATAAAACCAGTTATAAAAAATTGCATAATAAGAGTAGCAACACCTGTAGCCATATAATAAGTGCCAAAAAAACTTACGAGATCATCCTGAATAGGATATGTTTCAACAGCTGTCATTTTGAATTGATAATCAATGATTTTTGATACAAAAGCAGCCAAACCAATAAGAATAGCTATAGATTTAAGGTAAGGATCAAATTTGAAACTTCTCTTTTGTACATCAACTTTTTTAACAATCTTTTTTGACAATTTTCTTTCATCTGAAAAATTGCGATAGCTTCTCACAAGATTCGCAAACATTGTAGATAAAAGAATAAAAAATATTGTCAAAAAAAGAAGTTTGTCAGAGCCAAAAACTTGTACAAACGGTTTTAATGAATATCCAGCAAGAATTCCAGCCATAGATCCACCCGCTCCAATTATACTGAAAATTCGCTTTGCCTGCCTAGGATCAAAAATTTCCCCAGCTAACATCCAAAATTGGAGGATTGAAAGTGATACAATTACCTCCATCCAAATAAATAATAATGGAATGAACCATCCATTCAGATTAAGCTGAATAAAATAAATTGTTATAGCAAAAATGATTCCTGTAATTGTTATTACATTAATTGAGTCTCTTTCGTATGTAAATTTTTTGTATAAAGTGATTACTAAGACCATTGTAAATGCAATTGCAACAAACATTAAAGGCAAATATGATCTATCAAAAAGATTAAGGAAAAATGCATCACGAGCTGAGCTGCCTGTAATACTAATTCCTACAACAGAAAAAAACTGAAGAAATAACAGTAAAACTGGTACACGTTCATCAGACTTTATATTGAAAATGTTTAATTTCACTTCTATTAAATCTTATTCTGGGAAAAAGTTTTTTTCAACCAGTAATAATTTGAAAATAAATAAAAAAGGCTCATTATTAATTGAGCCTTTTTTAATGAAAAATTTAGAATTCCAGATTTCACTTTTTCTTAGGCGGACGCTTAAGAACAAAATCTGCTTTTACATCTTCATCATCTGACACAGTAACCACCGTACTTTTTGGTGGTAACCTTTCGTGTAAAGCTGTTACAGTATAGGTTCCATTTGGTAGTCCTTTGATCTCAAAATTACCTTTAGAATCTGTGACCGAAAAAAATGGATGATTCATTACATGAATAAATGCACCCATCCAAGGATGAACATCGCATTTTATTCGGAGCTTTAGCTCCTCATCATCAAACTGTTTTGTTATTTTTTTTCTTGCTCCAGGCATTGCTTCATTGAATGCATCATTGTTCCTATTTTTCGGCATTGCATGAACATTATGCAAAGTTCCATCACTATTTAATATTTCAATTTTTTGACCAACTTGTACACCTATAACGTGAGGTATATAAACACATCCTTTTTGATCAATAGTAACGGGTTTTTCTGGAGTTTTAAATGATTTTCCTTCTAAACCTTTTTCAATATAGACAAAAACATTTTTTAACTCACCCTTAGAACCTGATAGCAACCATTCGGATCGAGCTGGACCATCAGAGTGTTTACCATCGCAAATTGGGTCAGCAGACATTTTTATTGGTTTCATCTTTGGTGCTTTTCCATCGAATTTTACATTCCCTTTTATTCCTCCAGCCGATAAAGAAGCTAAAAGAATAAAAAAGATGCTAAATGATATTGATATTTTTGTTAAAGGCATTAGCCAATCTCCTTAGTTTTTTATAAAATTTTAATCTTCCCAATCATCATCTTCCCAATCATCATCTTCCCAATCATCGGTTTCTTCCTCATCTTCAAGGAAGCCATAACCATTCTGATTAAAGAATTCTTTTATCTCTTTAGAGATGTCAATTTTGCCAGGTATAGAATAAACATAGTCTGTCAATCCCTTGATCATTAAAGTTTCTTTCCCAGCAATTTTCATTAGATCTCTACCATAAATATCCGAAGCATCAGAAGTAAACAACTCCTCTTCATTTGGTATATAAGGTTTTGGCATTTTTGTACCGGGCATAATTTCTTGAGGGTTATTTAACCATGCAGCAACCCAATCAGGTCTCAATCTTTCTTTAGTTAGTGCAAGGTTTGGCGCCCATGTTTGTGGCCCCTGAATCGGTTGAACAGATCCATAAAAATGACAATTATTACATGCCCCCATTTCATGAAGTTTTGCACCTGCACGAAATTCAACACTATTTCTATTAACAGCATAATGTCCTTCATAAGGTATATTCTGTCCATCATAGTATTGGAAATATTTTATTAAACTATTCCATTTTCCTTCACCTAATCCAAAGGATGGCATCCTCACCAAAAGATTTGGCCTGATAGTTATCGGTTTTTCAAAGAAATTTAGTAGCCAGCGTGGCTGTACTTTATCACCTTGTGTATTCAAGTTTGGTGGTGCATATTCTGGCGCAGAATAGTTAGAAAGAATATCGCCTCCTTTATTTTCAATTAAGTGACAACCCATACAATTATTATTCTTTACAATCCATTGACCTTCTTCAATAAAAGTTCTACTAGCTGTTTTTGGTTTTTCCCTATTATCATTATTATTTAAGGCAAGGATAACCGTCACAATTTTTTCCGCTTCTTCATCTGTGAAACCAAAATCAGGCATCCTTAATCCATCATAAGGCCCTGCAACTTTATTTACCTCAAAACTACGAGGATGTTTTACTTTTTGAGTAAACCATGAAATTTTTGTATGAGGTATAGAAGTATAGCCAAAATCTAATTTGTTTAAAGGCTTACTACCCTCTCCATCTAAAGCTACACCAATCCGTTTCGCATCCTCAAAACCTGGAATAACATGGCAACCCGTACAACCATAATGCTGTAATAATTTAGACCCATTGTAGTCTAGCATTTGGTCCAAACTCATTGTATTTAACTTTTCTCTAGCAATTTTATCAGAATTCATTTTTATTAAGAATTCAAAGGAAATATCAGCTTGAATATCTTCATTTATTGGTTCAACACTTGAAGACATAAATCTATCATTAGTCAAAGAATGTAGATAACTAGCAAGATCAGCTGCTTCTATATCAGTTAGCCTTAAATCAGGCATACGTGTTTCAGGATGATAATTGTTTGGATTTTTCAACCAATTAAATAACCATTTTTTTGTGGTCTTTGATCCAAGACCAATTAGATTCGGGCCATGCTCTTTTCGAATAGAGGCAAGAGTATATGTTTCTTCATGATGAGGTTCAGTCTCTAGTTCATGACATCCTTTACAACCCAAATTATTAAATAGATATTCACCACGATCTTCATTACCCAATCGTGGAATATTAACTAATTCTAAAGGAGCACTTTTGTCAAATAGATAGTCAACAATAGCATGTATCTCTTGATCAGCCCTTAATAAATCTTCTTCCGTATCAAAATTTGAAATATCAAAAAAATGTGGCATCCAAGTATCTTCCCTAAATTTTCGTGGTGCTTCAATCCAACGGTATGCCCATTCCTTGGATGTCTTAGAAGAAAGATGTGTAAGATTTGGTCCTCTTCGTTGAGGAAGTTTTCCTTCATATCTATTGACAAGATGGCAGCCATTACAGGAAGCCTTCTCAAATAAAGCAAGTCCCAAATTCAAATCATCAGAACCATCTATATACGGTTGACTAGAATGGCATTTAAGACAACCAGCTTCAGAATATTGGGTAGGATACATTGGTGTTTCCCAATGATGCATTTTATGCCAATCATATTTTTCTTTCCATTCTTTCTCTTGTTGAGGCGAACTAGGTGTATGGGCTGCTGTAACAAAATCAGTTCCACGACCTCTTCCTGCATGACAACTTGTACATCCAAAATCCTCCATTGGATGAGATGAAGAACTCGCTAAAAAAAGATTCAGCTTTGGGTGGGTAGTATGAGGTTGAGGTGCATTTTCAAACCCTGGTTTATCAATACCTAAGTGACAAGTAGTACATCTATCCACTTTTGGCATTTGAACAAAATTCATATCATCTGTTATATCTGGAATTATGATCTGATTAATTTTTAAATATGGATTCAGAAAATCTATAACAGGTAGATCTCGGATAGCATTTGCAACTCGATTACCAATTGTCATGGAGTTAGGATCAATAGTATTAAGCTTCCTCGCATAGAGCTGAATTTGACCCTCAAGAGAATTTAATTTTCTAGTTGATTCATCAACGTTAGCGGTTATTCTTTCTATTTCATCTTTTTTAAGCTCTAGTCGAGCTTCTACTTCTTGAATCGAAAGAGTTTTTTGATGAACATCAGTACCAAGCTGATCCATATTTCTCTTTTCTTTTTCAGCATCTCCTCCATTATATGATAGAGCAGCTTCATATTGAAACTTTGCAACATCATATATGGATTTAGCAAAAGCCAAATCTTTCTGAACTTTATAAAATTCAGCATCAATATTTTTTTGTTGTTCTTGTAGAACTTTTAAATCTTCAGCTTGGGCATCAAGACCAGCCTGCGCAAGCAAGAGTTCTTGAGAAACTTGATTGTATTCATCTGATTCCTTAACTCTGCTTTGTTCTTCACCTTTTAGGCTATTCGTTAAATCTGAATCAAGTCGCCTAAATTCACGCTGATAATCTTTCCATGTCCTATCATAATCATCAGCAAAAGTCCAAATTATAAGGACCAGAAAAAAAATACTGGATATCCCAAATAATTTATTTAGGCTTAATATATTATAATGTCGCTCGTCTCTATCCATTATTTCAAACTATATATTGAAGAAATACTCTGGAATAGCAATAAGATACTGAAGATTAAAAATCCACCTAAGATACATCTTGATGGGTAGGGACAGCATTGTCAATGCTAAGAAAACAAAAACTCCAAAACTAAAATTACCTAATTTATAATAAAGCCTTTTGAATATTGTCTTGGCTAACAATGGAGGTAAAATTAAGAAATAACCAAATACAAGAATAAACCCAAATAATTCCCTAATTAAAATATTTGATGGCAAACCCATATTTAGGAATTTTATATATATAATCTCAGATAAGTTTATGTTTGTAAGAGGCTCTAACTTATGGATATCCCAATATTCAAACGGACCAAAAAAGTTCCAATTTGGTCCTCTTAAAAAGGTTCCAATAATAATAAGTAAAATCCATAGTATAATCCACCCAAACATATAAATTGAAATAGCAAGTCTTCTATTCTTGTACTGGTAGTATCCAGAACCTTCAGGATTTCTGTCTAAATAAGGTATAGCCATGAGCCCAAAAATAATAATTGTAGGGTAAACTACTCCAGCCAACCATGGATCATAATAAACCAACATTTCTTGAAGACCAAGAAAATACCAAGGTGCTTTTGAAGGATTCGGCGTTGCCGCTGGATTAGCCGGCTCTTCAAGAGGAGCATCAAGTCCTATAGACCAAACCAACAACAAGCAAGTACAAAGGATTAAACTAATAAACTCCACATAAACAAGATCCGGCCACACCAAAACTTTTTCATCTGGACCATGATACTCATTTGGCTTCTCCCCATCATCTAACAATTTATCATTATCGGTTGCTTGCTTCATACTTACCCATAAAAAGAAATAAACCAAGAATATCAGTCCAACAATAGGAACATTATCCGGTTTAAGCATGATTAGGCGAAATTCATCATCTTGCACGCCAACCACAAAAAACAATACAAGACCAATCATTACTACAGCAAGTCCCGTATTTGTCCAGAGAAGATTTATTTTGAGGCGTTTGTTCCATTTATCAAACCAATCATTAATAGGAAAAAAGAATGGAAAAGTCACCATTGACAATGTCAACATCAGTGTTGGTTGAGTTAGATAATCAATAAAATTTTTAAATGATTCCATAACTATTTATGTTGGTCCAGAAATCCCACCATCTTTTCTAACTCTCCAAAAATGCACAGCCATCAAAATCATAACTATGAAAGGCAAACCAATACAGTGAAGGACATAAAACCTTAGTAATGCTGCCTCTCCAACAAAACGTCCGCCTAAAAGTGCAAATTTCGCATCTGCTCCCATATGGATAAAATTAATATCCCCTATTGAAAGTAATGCTGCACCAGGACCTTCATGCCCAGCAAAAGGAGCGGCTCTAGCCATATTACCTCCAACAGTAATAGCCCACATTGCTAGCTGATCCCATGGAAGAAGATAACCTGTAAAACTTAGTAAAAGTGTGAGGACAAGCAAAATTACTCCAACAGACCAGTTAAACTCTCTAGGAGGTTTATAAGAACCTGTCATAAACACTCTGAACATATGGAGCCAAGTTGTGATAACCATGGCGTGTGCACCCCATCGATGAATCTCTCTCATAATACCCAACGGGACTTGCTCTCCTAGATCAATAATGTCCGTATAAGCATATTCAGCAGTTGGGCGATAATAAAACATCAGAAGAATACCAGAAATAGTTAAAACAAGAAAAAGAAAAAAGGTTAGGCCACCCATGCACCAAGTGAATTTTAATTTTACTGCATGTCGAGGTAATCGTACAGGATGAAGGTGAAGGAATACACTATTTAAAACCGACATCATTCGTTGTCGCCGAGTTCTAGGAACACCAGATCTAAAAATCGACTTCCAAACTTGGGACTCTCCAAAGCGTTCGAAAAAATTCTTTTTCTCACTCATTCTATTAATTAAATCTCCTATTACGGTTGATTCTTTATACCATCAGAAATGACTCAGGATCAGACCATTGACCTTTTTCATATTGAAATTTTCTACTTTTGTCAATCAGTATTTGCCCATCATCAGCCATTACAATCCTATATCTTTCCAAAGGACGTGGAGCGGGACCTTCAAAGTTAATACCAGTTTTTCTAAAACCACTACCATGACATGGGCATTTAAATTTATTCTCATTTTCTAGCCAGTTGGGAGTACATCCAAGATGCGTACAAACAGTTGATAATGCATATATAGTTTCTGAATCTCTTATAATCCAAGTACCAAATTTAGCCTGCCAGCGTATATCTACAATCCCTATCTCATACTCTTCAGGAGGACCAATTTTGAATGATTGGGGTGGCTCAAAAAGTACATTTGGAAAAAAAATCCTTAAAATCATTGTAAGGAATCCACCAGTTGCCGCAGCAAATGCTACCCATGCAACAGCTAGCCAAGATATAAATGATCTTCTTTTAACTTCCTCTTTTATAGAACCTTCACCAATTGAAGCATTGGGAGATTTTTGTTCTTTTTTTACTTGCAACTCTTGTTCACCTTCAACTGGCATTAATTATCCCCCGAGATTCAAGAGCTTTTCTTGCTACATCCCTTAATTTAAGATTATCATCATTTTTACTTAGATTCATAAGTACTTTATTAACCTCAATATCATCCAACATAGCAGCAGCTTTTACAGCAACCATCATTGCTTGCTCCTTTTCATATCGATCAACATCTTTAAATCTAGAAAAATACGTTCTATCTAGAAGATTAAGTATCTCTACTCTTCCAGAAGAGTCACCATGCTTAGCAAGAGAAATCGCGGCATTCCACCGAACATTTGGTTCAATATCCGAAAGAAGAAGTTTAAGGCTTTTATTATCGTTCACTGAATCCAAAACACCTAAAGCAATCGCAATACGATTTCTTACAAAGGATGAGGGATGATGAACTTTGTTCCCAATAAGCTCTGAATTCTCTAAATCACGGTAAAAACTTAATGCAAAAATAGCATCAGCTACTACATTTTCATCCGTTTCATTAAGTGCATCCCTAATAATTGGAAGAAATGAAGGATGGCTCGTTTGACCCATTGCACGAATAAGATATTGCCTAACACGAGGATTAGGGTCATTTTGAGCATATTGATATGTTGAATTCATTTCAGACACAAATCTTTCAGAGATTGGCTGAGAAACAGGATTTGATAATAACTTTGATAATTCGTAAGCAGACTGCCATCTTTTTGTAGCACCACCTACTTTCACATCAACAAGAAACTCTTCAGCAGTTTTTGGCTCAAAAGTCAAAAGGCTCCAAATAAAAAAAACCAGTACACCAAATGCTGCAATAATAAATGGCACCACAAAAAATGAGTGTATGATTACTCTAATTGAAGATTTTTCTTTAACCTCTTCAGCCATAAATAGTTAATAACTCACTTGAATTAATATTAAAAATTACAATTAGGCCTATCTTCAGTCAAAATGAATTCGAACATTTTTTTATTTATTTGCAAAAAGCCAATTATAAAATAATTCGAAAGTGCCGCGGAAAGGAGTCGAACCTTCACACCCTAAGGGCACCAGATCCTAAATCTGGCGTGTCTACCAATTCCACCACCGCGGCTATTTGTTAATTATTAATTGCCATGACATTTTTTGTATTTTTTTCCACTACCGCAAGGACATTGTTCATTTCTGCCAACTTTTTTGCTAACATTAATTGGCTGCGGCTTTAAACCACGAGATGAATTCTGGAGTATACTATTATTTTTAGTATTTGTTGTGGAACCTAAGAATCCCATCCCAGATGCTTCGTCATGTTGAACTTTCACTTGATTGGACGATCTTCCATCATTTAATTCCGGTGCCGAATCCATTCCTTGTAAACGCGTTCTATAAAGACGTTGAATTGTATTTTTATTAACATCACGAAGAAATTCTAAGAACATATCAAAACCTTCAGATTTATATTCAAGCAATGGATCTTTTTGTCCATAAGCACGGAGATTTATCCCCTCTCGAAGCTGATCCATACTATAGAGATGATCTTTCCACATTTCATCAATTGTTCGAAGAACAACGTAACGCTCAAATCCACGCATGACTTCACTTGGAACTAAACTTTCCCGAATTTCATAAATTTTCTTTGACTCATCAAAAATTAACTTTTTTAGATTATCTAATGACTCAATATCTTTTAAAGAATTTTCTGTTTCAATAGTAAAAACAGATGACAACTCATTTTGAAGTAGTTCCCAATTCCAATCGATAGGATCCTCCCCCGATTCACTAAATACATCTATGGTTTCATCAATATATTCGTTCCGAATATCTAAAATTTCTCCTTGAATATCATCTCCATGTAAAGCTTCATTTCTTCGAGCATATACTACTTCACGCTGCTGATTCATTACATCATCATATTCTAGAAGTCTTTTCCTAATAGAAAAATTCCTTGCCTCAACCTTTTTCTGGGCTCGCTCAATTGATTTGGTTACCATACCAGCAGTAATTACTTCACCTTCTTCAACACCTAGTTTATCCATAATTGAAGCAATTCTTTCACTATTGAAAAGCCTCATTAAATCATCCTCTAGGCTCAGATAAAAAACAGAAGAACCAGGATCTCCTTGCCTACCTGATCGACCTCTCAATTGCAAATCAATACGTCTAGACTCATGACGTTCAGTACCTACAATATGTAGACCTCCTAATTCTTTTACCCCTTCACCAAGTTTTATATCAGTGCCACGTCCAGCCATATTCGTAGCAATTGTAATAGCCCCTGCATTACCAGCTAAAGCCACAATCTCAGCTTCGCTTTGATGTTGTTTTGCATTCAAGACGTTATGAGGAATACCTTTTCGTTTTATCATCCTTGACAATGTTTCTGAAGCTTCAACACTTATAGTACCTACAAGAACAGGTTGACCTCGCTGATAACAATCACTAACTTCATCTAACACAGCATTATATTTCTCTCTTTTCGTTTTATAAACTAGGTCATCTCTGTCATCCCTAATAATATCTTGATGAGTTGGAATTACAGTTACATCAAGTTTGTAAATAGAGTGAAGCTCTTCTGATTCAGTCTCAGCTGTACCGGTCATACCGGAAAGCTTACTATATAATCTAAAATAATTTTGGATCGTAATAGTAGCTAGAGTCTGGGTCTCTCTCTCTATAGTTACATTTTCTTTTGCTTCTAGAGCTTGATGTAAGCCTTCACTATATCGACGTCCTGAAAGAATACGGCCTGTAAACTCATCTACGATAAGAACTTTTCCATCCTGTACAACATAATCAACATCTTTCTCATAAAGAGAGTAAGCTCTTAGAAGTTGGGTAATATTGTGAATTTGCTCACTCCTTGAACTATGAAGCAAACGCGCCTCTTCAGCTGCCTCAGCTTTTTTTTCAATATTAAGACTAGAATCAGAGTCCAATTCATGCAACATCTCTCCTAGGTCAGGAATAACAAACATCTCAGAATTTTCAGGAGCCAGAGTTGTACGTCCCTTTTCAGTTAAATCTATCACATTACTTTTTTCATCTATTGAGAAGAATAATTCCTCATCAACTTCATGTAAACGCTTATCTCGCAAAAACTCTGATTCGACATTATGAGCTAGTTTTCGAGTTCCTTGCTCTTGAAAAACTTTTTGTAGCCGGCGGTTTTTTGGCGATCCCCGAAGAGCTTGTAATAGTTTATAACCAGCCTCTTCATCCTTTCCTTCATTTAATAACAAATCTGCTTCATTCACTAATGAGTTAACTAAAGAAGTTTGTTGTTTTACAAGTTTTTGAACTAATGGTCTAAGTTCTTTGTATTTCGAATCATTCGGTTGATCAACAGCACCGGAAATAATTAGTGGCGTCCTAGCCTCATCAATTAGGATAGAATCAACCTCATCAATAACAGCATAGGAATATTCACGCTGTACCTGATCTTCCTTTCTAAGTGACATGTTATCACGAAGATAATCAAAACCAAACTCATTATTAGTACCATAGGTAATATCTCTTGCATAAATCTCACGTCGCTGATCACTACTCATTTGATTCAATATTGAGCCAACTGTAAGACCTAGTCTCTCATAAATTTTTCCCATCCATTCCGCATCTCGCTGAGCTAGGTAATCATTAACCGTAACTACATGTACACCACGACCTGATAAAGCATTGAGATATATAGGCATTGTAGCAACTAGAGTTTTTCCCTCACCAGTTTTCATCTCGGCAACTTTTCCCCTATGAAGAACAACAGCTCCTACAAGCTGAACATCATAAGGAATCATTTCCCATTTAATTGGTTGACCAACAACCTTCCAAGTTTCTCCTTTAAGCCTTCGGCAAGTTTCTTTGACTATTGCAAAAGCTTCAGGCAAAATCTCTTCTAAGACTAATTGTTCAGATAAATGGATTTTTTCTTGAAGATCCTCTTTGGATAAATCCTGATTTATTGTGTCATTTGCTATTTTATCAGCCGCTAGAGAAATTTCTTCACGGAATTCTGCTGTTCGTTGAAGAAGTTCATTGTCTGATTTACTTGATAGACTTTTATAAATATGATTAATATCATCAACAATACTATAAATGGTTTTTACTTCCCGATCAGATTTTGTACCAAATATTTTTTTTACAATACTAAGTGCCATGTTGAAAGTTTATTTGTTGAAATTACCTTTATATTAATGACTTGGAATAGTTAAATCTTCTAATGAATGAAATATAGAATCAAGGATTCCATTAACAAAACTACTACTTTCATCTGTACTAAATTTTTTGACAATTTCAATTCCTTCTGATATTGAAACTTTAGGAGGAACATCCTTTATAAATAACATTTCTGTAATCATCATCTGAAGGACCAAAAGATCAATAAGTGCAACACGGGTTATATCCCAATTTTCAAGACGATCCTTAATAAGTTTTCTTGTCCAATTTTCATTTTGAATAGACTTATTTAAAAGTTCTTCCAAAAATTTTATAGAATCTTCATCCAGACTATCGCTACAACGAGACTGAATGTCATTAAAGATTTTTAAGGGATTATCTTTGGTCATCGCTATTGAATATAAGCCTTGCAAGGTTAACTCTCGAACAAGACGTCGATTAATTGAAAATGACATTAGCAATTATTTATAGCATAAAGCCATTTAAAACTATCTTCTGTACGCTCTAGTTGAATATCTAACAAGGTTTTTCGTAATTGGGCAGTTATGGGACCAATTTTATCACTTATTTCAACAGAATCATTATCAGTTGTTATTCGTCCTATAGGACAAATAACAACAGCTGTTCCAGTACAAAACACTTCATCGGCTAAAAGAAAATCTTCTAAATGAACCTCTTTCTCTATAACCTCTAAGCCTAGTATATCTCGTGCGATTTTAATTGTTGAATCTCTTGTAACACCTGGTAGGATTGAGCCACTAAGTTTAGGCGTAATAAGTTTTGTACCTTTTAATGCAAAAACGTTGGCAGACCCCATTTCATCTATCAAATCTTCATTTTGACCATTCAAATACATTAATTCACTAAAGCCCTCTTGTTTGGCATTCTTTAAAGGATATAAGGAGGCAGCGTAGTTACCTATTGCTTTTATTGAACCAGTTCCTTTAGTTGCAGTTCTATGAAATAATTTAGTTACTTTTATATGAAGACAAGAAATGTCACCTTTAAAATACGGGCCTACAGGAGATACATAGACCAAAAAAGTGTATGATGGGGCTTCCTGGATACCTAAAACTGGTCCAGTTCCCCAAATAATTGGACGTATATAAAGACTACCCTTGTTAATTGGTGGAACGAAATCAATATTATCTAATACTGTTTTCTCAATAGCATTTAAAAACATTTCTTTACTAACCGGAGGAATACACAATCTTTTCGCTGATTGTTGCATCCTTTCTCCATTCATAGCAGGTCGAAAAACTACTATTCGATTCCTCTCAGTTCTATAAGCCTTTGCTCCCTCAAAGATACCTTGCCCATAATTCAATACTGCAGCAGCTGGCGAGAGTTCAATATTACCAAATGGAACTAAGTCACCTTCATTCCAGTCCTCTCCCCTAAGACATGTTGCTTTATACATGCTACGAGTTGGAGTTAAACTAAAACTTAATTCGTCCCAATTGATTAATGAATTATTTGCTGTTTCTTTTATCATTCTTAAGTAAGATTTTGAACATAATGATCTAATTATTGATAATTAGAATTACAAAATATAAGTGCTAATTCTTTTTATCATACCAGAATAATTATACAATAATCTAGTTCAACTATCACTACAGTCCCTATCATAAGCCTTAATTATCTCTTTTACTAAGCGATGGCGAACCACATCGCTGTGTTTCATATAAACAAAACCTATTCCTTCAACACTATTTAGGATTCTTTCAGCTTGAATTAATCCTGAATCATTACTATCAGGAATATCCATCTGAGTTTTATCACCAGTAATTATTGCTTTTGAATTAGGGCCTAACCTAGTTAAAAACATCTTCATTTGCATTGCTGAACAATTCTGAGCTTCATCAAGAATTACAAAAGCATTATTTAGGGTTCTCCCTCTCATATATGCTAATGGAATAATTTCAATTTTTCTATTTGAGAGAAGAGTCTTCAGATTTTCTTTAGCAACTAAATAACTTAATGAATCATATAATGGAGCCAAATATGGATCAATTTTTTCCTTTAAATCTCCTGGAAGAAAACCCAAACTTTCTCCAGCTTCAACAGCAGGCCTTGATAAAACAATACGCTCAACACGTCTGCTTTTATATGCAGCAACGGCAAAAGCAACAGCAAGAAAAGTTTTTCCTGTACCAGCTGGTCCAATGGAAAATACCAGGTCATCCTTATTAACAAGTTTTGCAAATATTTTTTGGCCTTCAGATCTAGGAATAATAGGGCCTTTGGTAGTATGGAGAATTGTGGATGCATTTGTTTTGGTGTTAATAATCTCTCCATTTGCAACCAAAGTAATTAGTGATTTGACATCGTTAGAAGAAAGATGGTTTTTTCTAGTAAACGTCTTCATCATCTCATCAATAGTTGATTCAGCTTGAGAAATAATCGATTGAGGACCTTCAAGAGTAATGGTTGTGCCACGAAGAACAATTTTACAATTAAAAGAATCTTCTAGAATCTTTAAATTTTTATCCCCAACTCCAGCTAATCCTGCTGGGTCAATATCCTTAAGATCAACTTTACGTTTCACAAAATTAAATATAGTTCCTATATAAATAAATGGATGGAAATTGTTTAGTCATTAAAGTCTAAATATTCTTGGTGTTATAAATTAGTTAATACATAATCTATAATTAGACTTGAAAATACAAACCGGATCTAACTGAGACAAGACGATTGGGAACCTTTTATCTTTCAGCAATCATTTTTTCCCATTATTTTTAGATTATAGTGACAATATTCTTTTGGACTCTTTTCACTCTTTTACTTTTCTTTGTTCTATCAACTTTTTGGCGATGGACTATCGCCATTTCAGGAAAAATAAATCATGAAAAAAATCAGCTTGATTATTCATACTGTGGAATACTCGGATCAACTAAACTGGGAGTTGGCATTAAAAAGAATCGTAAAAACTTCTTCTTTTTTCTGAAAAAGAAAAATAAGGAAATAGTCTCATTTAAATTAAAAAATAGAGCAAATAGTAAAAAACGATTCTCAAATCAAAAGAAAATTAGGGGGAAAAATATTCCCCATTACATATTAGCAGTTTATCGCTCAATAAATCTAAATAACTTAGATATAAATGGAGACTTTGGGTTAATAAATCCTGCAACTACAGGTAAAATTTGGGGTGGACTAGTTGCTATAAAAAATAGCCTATTGCCAGATAATTATAATATAAATATTAATCCTAAATTCAATGAAAATGCATTTCATATTCAAGGGACTACGAAAATTAATTTTTGCCCAGTGGTTTTAGCTTGGAGATTAGGAAAAGTTTATTTTGGTTTTAAACTTTAGGAGGAAAAATGGCTGTATCTGAATTAATAAAAAACGTGATGAATGAACTTGAAACACTAATGCAGACTAAAACTGTAGTCGGTGACCCTATATCTGCTGGAGATTACACTGTTATCCCAGTTTCAAAAGTAAGTTTTGGATTTGGTGCTGGAGGAGGATCAGGATCAAAGGATACAAAATCAAGTGGAGAAGGTGTCGGAGGTGGATGGAGTATTGAACCATTAGCCTTTTTTGTAGTTGGAACTGAAGGTGCCCGTCTTTATTCACTGAAAAATGAAGAAACTGTGATGGAAAAACTGTTCGACCTTGCGCCGAAAGTGGCAGAAACGGTGAAAGACTACGTTGATCAGCGGGGCAAAACCGATTCCTCAGAGCCAGAAGAAAGCAAAGAGCAGTAATCAGGCGTTGGTGTGGCGGCTGATTTTCCCTTCCACCATATATATTATGTCTTCGGCAATATTTGTTGTATGATCCGCCGCTCGCTCGAGGTAGCGAGAAACACCTAGAAGTTGGATCCACTCAGAAATCTTGTCAGGATCGGCTTCGATCTTAGACTGAACCAGCGGATAAATCTCCGCATGTAGATTGTCAACCTCCTCGTCACGCTCAAGAACCGAATCAGCCTTTGAAACATCCATTTTCACCAGCGCATCCAACCCTTCTTCCAACATCGCTTGAACAATCTCTGACATTTCTGGAATAGACTCTGGTACTTCAATAGGAACTCTCTTAGAAAGAAATTTTGCCCGTTCCGCAATATTTGAGGCAAGATCACCGATCCGTTCCAAATCATTGTTAATTTTGAGGACTGATACGATGTACCGTAAATCCACGGCTACAGGTTGATGAAGCGCCAGAATTTTCAGGCATTCCTCCTCAACTTCCACCTCTTTTTCATCAATCTTCGCATCTCCATCGATCACCTTTTTCGCCAACGTAGCGTCTCTCTCTAAAAAAGCTCTGACACTATCCCTCAGGCTTTCCTCAACAAGAGTTGCTACAGTTAGGATTTCCTTTTTCAAAGATTCAATCTCGCGCTGTAAATGTTCAGACATATCGGACTCCTTGGCTATCCAAATCTTCCGGTAATATAATCTTCCGTCCTGGAATTGTCCGGTTTTGTAAAAATCTTTTCCGTATCGCCATATTCAATTAACTTGCCTTCGTAAAGAAAGGCTGTCTTATCCGAAACACGAGCAGCCTGTTGCATATTGTGCGTAACAATTACAATGGTGTAACGCTCCCTCAGATCACCAATCAGGTCTTCAATCCGTGCGGTGGCTCTCGGATCAAGAGCGGAACACGGTTCGTCCATGAGTATTACCTCCGGCCGCATGGCAATGGCGCGGGCGATACAGAGGCGCTGCTGCTGACCTCCAGAAAGTGCAGTTGCCGAATCATCGAGGCGGTCTTTCACCTCATCCCAGATTCCTGCACCATTAAGACTTTCCTCCACAAGTTCATCGGGATTATCGACTATACCATTAATCTGTGGTCCCCAAATCACATTCTTATAGATGGACTTGGGGAAGGGATTTGGCTTTTGGAAAACCATGCCAATTCTCCTGCGGATATTCACTGGATCGGCATAACTGTGGTAAATATCTTCCCCATTAAACAACACTTTGCCCAAGATTGATGCGCCAAGAATGAAATCGTTCATCCGGTTAAATGAACGAAGCAAGGTGCTCTTACCGCACCCGGAAGGACCAATGATTGCAGTCACGTGATTCTTTAGAATCTGCAGAGAACAATCTTTAATGGCAGCATCGACACCGTATCGGATCGTAAGATTTTGGGTTTCAAGGACCGTACTTATTTTGCTTTCTACCATCTATACTTTCTGTTTGCGTAATTGCGAATAAGAACAGCCGCTGCATTCATAAACAATAATACAGTCAAAAGTACGATTATGCCAGCGGCGGCTACTTCTTGAAAGGCGGCCTGCGGACGGGATGACCAGTTGAAAATCTGGATTGGGAGTGTGGTAAAAGGATCCATAATGGATTCCGGGATGAAGGCCACGTAGGTAAGTGCACCAACCATGATAAGTGGCGCTGTCTCACCGATAGCTCGAGACATAGCTAAGATCACTCCAGTCAAAATACCGGGCGTGGCAGCCGGAAGAACGTGATGAAGAATTGTCTGCCACCTTGTTGCCCCAAGAGCATATGCTCCATGGCGGATACTTTGCGGCACCGCCCTCAGCGCCTCTCGAGATGCTATAATGATCACTGGCAAGATGAGTAGAGACATGGTGAAACTTCCCGCCAGCACACTTCTTTCAAGTGCAAAAAATCTCACAAATATGGTCAGTCCCAGTATACCGTAAACAACGGAAGGAACACCGGCCAGGTTGGCGATATTCACCTCTATGATCTGGGCCAGTCTACCCTTATTAGCATATTCTTCGAGATGGATGGCTGACGCCACCCCAAGGGGTACGGAAATAACAAACACAGAACTCATGAGCCAGATACTTCCCCACAAAGCTGACTTAATTCCCGCCTTATCAGCAAATCTTGAGGGAAAGCTGTCCAAAAAATTGAGGCTGAGTCCGCCGAATCCTTTAATCGTCACATGGGCAAGCAAGACCATAAGGATCACCAGGGAACTCCAAGTAATGAGAGTACAGATCCAGCGGAAAAGGTTTTCAGATTTTTGTCGCCTGGCCAGATTGCGGTTCATTCGTAAATCTCTCTAAACTTTCGCATGATACGGTTGGCGAAAATGTTCATGCAGAGCGTAACAACAAACAATAAAGCTCCAACTGCGAAGATCGTCTGATACTCGATACTCCCGGCAGGTGTATCTCCGAGACTCACCTGTACAATGTAAGCCGTCATGGTCTGGATGCTTTCCATAGGATTAAATGTCAAGTTTGGTGTAGCACCCGCAGCAAGTGTAACTGCCATAGTCTCACCGAATGCTCGAGAGAGCGCCAAAATGAATGAAGCCATGATCCCGGATAGAGCCCCGGGCATGACAACACCTTTAATGACTTCAAAGGGCGTTCCTCCTAGGGCATACCCTCCCTGGCGGAGTGAAAGGGGAACAGCCCGGATTGCATCATCGCAGAGCGAGGCAACCATGGGTAGAACCATAATCCCTACCACTATAGATGCGCTTGCCGCATTAAAGATCTCGGTAGAGGGTAAGGCAGATCTAAGCACGGGAGTGATGAAGGTGAGAGCAAAATAACCGTACACAACCGTGGGGATACCCGCAAGAATTTCGAGGATCGGTTTTACAGCGCTTCTCACCCGTTCCGATGCATACTCGCTAAGGTAAACCGCCGTTAATATACCCATAGGAATAGCGATCAACCCAGAGCCTAAAACGATGAGAAGTGTGCCCGACAAAAGAGGGAGAACACCGAACGATTTGGGTAATAGAAGTGGCTCCCAACGTGTTCCGAAAAGGAACTCCCAGAGTGATACTTCACGGAAAAATCCGAGGGATTCCGAACCAAGAACGACAATTATCCCTACCGTCGTAAAGATTGATATATACGCAGAAAGAGCGAGGGTCGATTTGATCACTTGCTCTTTCCTTTTTGTAAAGGACCGACTTGATTTATTTATAAGTCTTCGGATAATAAATCTTCTATTTTTAAACCGACTGTGTGGCGTCCACTGAAAACAGAACCTGTCCGCTTGCTATTAAATCGCTCCAACGCCAGTTCATAAACCTTTTCTGGGAGAGCAACATAGCCAACTTCTCCCACAAGACTTGCCGCATTTTCAAGATAGAACCGGACAAACGAATCGACCTCTTTTCTCTCGCCCGATGTAGGATTCACATATATGAAGATAGGCCTTGAGAGGGGCTGGTAAGTCCCATTATTGATGGTCTCATCTTGAGGACTGACCGGTCCGTCTCCACCATCTATGGGAATAGCCCTGATCTTATCTTTATTTTCTTTGTAGTAGGCAAAACCAAAGAAACCGAGAGAGTATCGATCCCCAGCTATGCCTTGTACCAAGACATTATCATCTTCACTCTTCGAGAAGTCAGAACGGCACGCCTGCGACTTTCCATTGATAGCTTCGGTAAAGTAGTCGAATGTACCGGAATCGGTTCCCGGGCCATATAGTTTCATCTCTTCGTCGGGCCAATCCCTTCTCACATCGCTCCACTTCTTAACCTGACTTCCCGGTTTCCAGATCATGTGAAGTTCGTCCCTCGTCAAAAAATCGACCCAGTCGTTTGCCTTGCTTACGACCACTGACAGGCCGTCAAACGCTACTGGAAGTTCCACGAATCCAATTCCATTCTCCTGAGCCAAATTGATCTCTGTTTGCTTGATCGGCCGAGAAGCATCGTTGATGTCCGTCTCGCCGAGGACGTATTTCTTGAAGCCGCCGCCGGTACCGGAGACACCCACAGTAACTCGCACTTTCGGGTGTACCTTCCCAAACTCTTCTGCCATCGCTTCGGTGATGGGGAAAACAGTGCTGGAACCATCTACTTTAACGGAACCGCTCAAACCGCCTGCTAAGTCCTTATCGCTGGAGCCACCACATCCTAAGATCAGAAGACCCACTCCGAGCAAAACAGCACTTTGAATCTTATTCTGATTTATCATCTCTTTCCTCTCTCTTATTAAATTATTTAACCTTGAGCAAAATTGCGTCAGAACCCAAACTGGAAACTGAGCATAAAAATTGTGGAGTTCTCTTCCCCTGGGGCAGTGGTGATTCGTACGTTGGGCGCTATGACAAGACCTTCCCCTACTGAATAAACCACACCGCTCATGATATAGGAATAGTCAGAACTTTCTTCACTGGAATCGACTGCATACAGATCGT
>MDTE01061405.1_pt1 | contig 85882 bp, 67 predicted proteins | sample 811231 | NCBI WGS metagenome assembly MDTE01 (sample SAMN05326651, study PRJNA326480) | marine metagenome | isolation source: seawater | place: Indian Ocean: Red Sea | collected 2010 | reverse complement strand
GTAGACATAGGGCAAAAAAGCCCAACCCTTGAACTGCGTGAACAAATCGTCAACGAAATCAAAACTGAATCTGGTGTAGATGTATACTTCATGACTGCTGATCGAATTGATCAAGCGGCCAACAAACTGGAAGAAGTCACAATTTTTGACTCAAACAGCTCGACTCGAAAGCGCACGACATATGCAGCCAGCGGTGAGATGGCGTTCAATGCGGAGAAAACTGATTTGTACCTCACTCTCTTTGATGGAGTAGTACACGAAGTCCAAACTGACCGCATCGGTGGGTTTCAGCGTGTATACTTTGACAAACAAATCATTCCACTCCGTGATGTTGGGAATGAGCTTGAGAGACGTTTTGGTGGGTCAGACCGCTCCGATCGTGAGATGGGCTTCAAGCTCCTTACAGAAAGTGTGTCCTCAAGAGAAGAAGAACTGGACTCTGTCAGAATTGATAGTCGAGAAAAAGCTCTTCAAGCACTGCGTCTGGCACTAGGACGCCCCATAGATGAGGACACTTCTATGGTTGGGACTATGGAAATATATCAAACGCGTAACAGAGACGCGGCCTTCACCGACGGCACCTCACTGCTCTCGCGAGATCCAATTACACAGTCAGTTGTCATCTCAAGTCGCACCCGCGCCTCCAGAGAAGCAAGTCTTCGAGCTGCGGCAAATCGCTATAAAGTTGAAATCCATAAGAAACTCGCAATCGCCTTCGCGTGTTTGGTATTCACAATACTTGGCCCCCCACTGGCTTTACGTTTTCGCACAGGAGGAGTGGGTATGGTTGCAGCTACTTCAAGTGGGATCTTCGCGATCTACTGGCTCGGCTTAATCGGGGGTGAAACCCTAGCTGACCGTCGCTTCGCCGACCCAGCTATAACCATGTGGCTAGCCAATCTTGTATTTCTTGCTATTGGGCTGATTCTAGTCAGCCGCATGGGAAGCGCGACCTCCACTCCCAGAGACCAAGGGATTCTTAGGGTCGCTCGTATCTTCAGGAGGAGCCCTCATCAACCTGACAGTGCATCCGCATAATGCGTATCCTAGATCGCTTGGTAGCATGGACGTTCTTGCGCAGCTTTTTGCTGTTCATCTTCGCCGCTCCTCCTTTGCTGATCCTTGGGGACCTAACCGAGAACCTCGACGACTACCTTGATCGAGGAGTAGCGCTCCTGGATATCGGCGTAGCGTACTTCTATAAGCTCCCTCAGTTCATACAGTGGTCCTTTCCAATCGCCGGCCTAATTGCAGCGGTCTTTACTGTGCACACCATGACCCGGCACCGAGAGATCGTGGCAGCTAAAGCGGGAGGCATATCCTTTCACAGAACTGTCCTCCCATTATTTGTCGTTGGTATCTCCCTGACTGTGGTGGCTCTAGGTTTGACCGAAATCGTACCCAAGGGGAATCGGATCGCAGCGCAGATTCTGCTTGATGAAGACCCCATGAGATCTTGGCGGAGCGACTTTGTCTACGAGTCGGAGAATGGGCTGATCTGGCAAGTGGATAGGCTGACTGCGGGCGATGGCAGCATGTCAAATGTCATTATCGAACGGCCTCCGACGTCTAGTGTATCTGGGCTTCACGTCATCGCTGATGCAGCCATGTGGAGTCCGCTCGATGGCTGGACTCTGCGGCATGGGTTTTTTCGAACTCTGACACCAGACTCAGCCGAAAAGTCTATCGAGTTTGATCGCCTACGTATGGCTGAGCTAACTGAGAAACCCGAAGAGTTCCTGGAAGCTCCCCGGGAGCCGGAAGAAATGACATATGCTGAGATCGACAACTTGGCAACAATCATCCAGAGAACAGGCGGGAACGCAAAAGAGTTGCTCGTAAAGCGCGAACAGAAGCTCGCAATCCCCTTCGCAACGCTAGTAGTAATTCTATTAGGGGCACCACTTGCGACTAGCAGTAAGCGTGGTGGAACAGCCTTAGGGATAGGGATTTCTCTCGGAATTGTGCTTTTCTATATCCTGATGCTTAGAGTTAGTGCAGCATTCGGAGAGATCGGAACACTATCGCCGCTTGTGGCTGCGTGGCTCCCAAATGTGGTATTCCTAGCGGTTGCGACAGTGCTATTAATCCGGGTGAGAACTTAGTGGTAGTTTTGATCAGAAACCCTAGTGAAATCCCCGGATCTCAACCCAACTCAATAGCCACCCAGGGAAACTGAGGCCGAAATGACTCGATGGGGACCCCGCCCCATGCTGAGTAAGCGATTCTATAAGGCTCATGGCCTGGGAAATGACTACCTCATCTTCGAGGAAGGATCCGAATGGATCGCGACTCCTGATAAAGTCGCTGAGGTCTGCAATCGTAACCATGGAGTCGGGGCCGACGGTATAGTCGTACTGATGGGAGAGCTTTTAGAAGGCTTACCCCAACTTCGCATGTTCAATCCAGATGGCAGTGAGTTTGAACGCAGTGGTAACGGACTGCGGATTCTAGCTGCTTATCTCTATCGCGAAGATCGAGTGGGTGATACTCCATTCGAAGTTACCGTAGGAGGAGATCTCGTCCGAATGACTGTGCACGATGTGCAGGACGGAATCTACGATATTTCAGTGGAAATGGGGCAAGCGAGAGTTGGTCCTGATTCAGTAGGCCTCAATGCTTCTTCCCTTGATAGTTCCGGACGAATTCTCGGTACAGATGGCTCTTACCTTAACGTGATCCCAGTCTCAATCGGTAATCCCCACTTGGTTGTATTTGTCCCTGAGGTGAGTAACACAATACTAGAGTCTCTCGGCCCGTTTCTCGCTACTCACTCCGGCCTATCAAATGGTGCAAATGTCCAGCTGGCAGGCCCCCCTCTAGGAAATAGGCTTGAAGCCGCTATCTGGGAGCGAGGTGTAGGTCCCACATCGGCATCGGGTACAAGCGCCTGTGCGGTTGCTGTGGCTGCAATCTGGAGTAAGAAGCTCGACCCAGGAGCTGTAATGATTGATACGATAGGAGGCTCTCTTGAGGTTCACGTAAATGCTGAACTTGAGGTGGTATTGCACGGCCCTGTTACAGAGGTGTGCACAGGTACTCTTATCTAGGTAGACGCTAGCGTAACTTGTCACCCTGCATAGAGATGCTAGCTTTCTGGAAACATTTGACGGGCGATTTAAGGCGTATTGCGGCCCGCACAACGTATCAAGCGTGATTCGTTGGCGAACAAAGCTAAAAAGCCCATGCCCCATCGCACCTAGTAGCGAAGGGGCTTTCTTGTCGAGGTGACCATGGTATCAATACCAAAATCAGAGCAGCGCGCGAGGGCAAAGCGCACTGACCTCCTGCGGGAGCACCTCGACAAACGGATCCTAGTGATGGATGGGGCGATGGGAACGATGATCCAGCGACACTCCCTTAACGAAGATGATTTTCGCGGTGACCTCTTCCCTGGACATACGTCACCGCTAATTGGGGCGAATGACATACTCTCTCTGACGCAGCCGAACTTGATTAAGGAAATCCATCAAGAATACCTATCGGCTGGGGCAGACTTGATTGAGACTAACACCTTCAATGCAAATCGAATCTCACTGGCTGACTACAACCTCCAAGGGAAAGCAAGAGAACTCAACCGGGAAGCAGCACGTCTCGCTCGCGCTGCAGTACTAGATGCTGAGCGAGATGATCCAGGTCATCCTAAATGGGTTGTCGGAGCCCTAGGTCCTACTAACCGGACTGCCTCAATATCGCCAGACGTTGGGGATCCCGGGGCTAGGAATATCACATTTAATGAACTAGCAGAAGCATACCTTGAACAAGCGCATGGGCTGATCGAGGGCGGTTCTGACATACTCCTGATTGAAACTGCCTTTGACACGCTTAACGCTAAGGCAGCTTTGTTCGCACTCTCTACCGTGCTCACGGAGACAGGTCTAGATATCCCCGTAATGGTATCGGGAACGATAACTGACCGAAGTGGCCGGACGCTCTCGGGTCAGACCCCTGAAGCGTTCTATAACTCGGTCGCACATGGTGTACAGCTTGGCCGCGGTCGTCAAAACGGGCTGTTTAGCATCGGCTTTAATTGCGCTCTCGGGATCGACGAACTACGGCCCCATATAGAAGAACTCGCTGCCGTCGCTCCGCTGCCCGTTAGCTGCTATCCCAATGCTGGCCTTCCCAATGAATTTGGTGGTTATGACGAAACACCGGAACACATGGCTAATGTAACAGCTGAGTTCGTTGACGCGGGCTTCTTGAACATCGTCGGTGGCTGCTGTGGTACAACACCCGATCACATTCGAGCGATCACTGAAAAGGTTAAGGACCAAAGACCACGAAAACTTCCCACGATACAACGAAGAACCAATCTCTCAGGGCTAGAGCCAGTCTCGATTGGACCATCAGCACTATTCGTTAATGTGGGTGAGAGGACCAACGTAACAGGATCTCGTCGCTTCGCTCGACTCATCAAAGAAGACGACTATGAAACCGCCCTTGAAGTTGCTCGGGAGCAAGTTCAAGGGGGCGCTCAAATAATTGATGTTAATATGGACGAGGGACTCCTGGACTCCTCCGCTGCAATGCCACACTTCCTCAATCTCATGGCATCCGAACCCGAGATTGCAAGAATCCCGGTTATGGTGGACTCCTCTGATTGGGACGTGATCGAAGCAGGTCTCAAGACCCTTCAGGGTAAAGGGGTCGTAAACTCTATCTCCCTCAAAGATGGTGAGGAAGCGTTTAGAGAACGTGCACAAAAAGTACGCAAGTTAGGTGCTGCTGCTGTTGTTATGGCATTCGATGAAGAGGGGCAAGCTGACACCCCAGAACGACGTCTCGAGGTATGCCAGAGGGCATATAAGATTCTTGTAGACGAAGAGGGTTTCCCTCCTGAGGATATCATCTTCGACTGTAATGTTTTTGCAGTTGCAACGGGCATCGAAGAGCACGAGCGCTACGCGATCTGGTTCATTGAAGCAGTTAGGAAAATCAAGGAAACCTGTCCATACGCACTCACAAGCGGTGGCATAAGCAACGTCTCATTTTCATTCCGTGGAAGCCCTGAGGTACGGGAAGCAATGCATACAGCATTCCTTTATCACGCGATTGATGCGGGGCTAGATATGGGGATTGTTAATGCTGGTGCACTTCCGATTTATGATGAGATCGAGAAAAGCCTCCTGACCCCTGTAGAGGATGTGCTATTCGCACGCACGCCAAATGCTACAGACGTATTAACTCAGATCGCTGGCGAACGAACTGGAACCTCGGAGCGCAGCCGCCAAGAAGATTTATCCTGGCGAGAACTTGGTGTTGAAGAGCGGCTTGTGCATGCGCTAGTACAAGGTATTGATCAGTTCGTCGAAGAAGACGCGGAGGTGGCAAGACAAAAGTTTTCCAGCGCCCTCAATGTGATCGAGGGACCGTTAATGGACGGCATGAATGTGGTAGGCGACCTCTTTGGAAGCGGACGTATGTTCCTTCCTCAGGTCGTGAAAAGTGCTCGCGTGATGAAGAAAGCAGTAGCCTATCTAGTCCCATTCCTTGAAGAAGAAAAAGCTGGAAAAACCCAACAACACAAAATCCTGCTCGCTACGGTCAAGGGGGACGTCCACGATATTGGAAAGAATATCGTTGGAGTTGTTCTACAATGTAATGGATTCGATGTGATCGACCTGGGCGTCATGGTCCCCGCTGAAGAAATCCTAGAAACTGCCCGGAAGGAGTCAGTCGATGTGATCGGACTATCGGGTCTGATCACACCGTCTCTGGAACACATGGTCCACATTGCTAGCGAGATGGAGCGCACTGGATTTGAAACCCCCCTCCTCATCGGAGGAGCGACAACCTCTAAAGCTCATACAGCACTTAAAATTGACGGCCGTTATGATGGACCGACTGTTCATGTGCTTGATGCTTCACGGGCAGTTGGGGTCGTTTCAAAACTCTTGGATAAAGAGAGCAAAGAGAGCTTTCTGAGTGAGGTTCAGACTGAATATCAGACCGAGCGCGAACGACGCTCCCAGGATCGTCCCCGAGCACGTCTGTTGTCCCTCGCGGAGACACGTGACAAAGCCGAGAGGAAAGTCCTTGAGGCTTATCAGATAACCAAGCCGGCTGAGCCAGGAATTCAAGTCACTGAAGTGCCCATTTCTGAACTCCGCAACTACATCGACTGGACTCCCTTCTTTCACGCATGGGAGTTGTCAGGCAAGCACCCGAATATTCTGAATGATCCTACTGTGGGTAATCAAGCAAGAAGTCTCTTATCTGATGCTGAGGACCTTTTAGGCCGGATGGAAGTCGAAGGTAGAATCCAGGCGAAAGCCACCTTGGGCATCTTCCCAGCTAATGCTCATGGGGATGACGTCGAAATCTACACGGATGACTCACGTACCCAGACACGTGCAGTCATGCACGGCTTGAGACAGCAGTTCGCTAAAGATGGACGACCTAGTCAATGCCTAGCCGACTACGTAGCCACTGCAGATTCAAAACAGGCTGACTGGATCGGAGCATTCGTGGTTACGGCCGGGCTGGGTGTTAGCAAAGTTGTTCGTGAGCTAGAGGAAGCTAATGATGATTACACAGCGATCCTTACCAAGGCAGTAGCTGATCGGCTAGCTGAGGCCCTGGCAGAACTCATGCACGAACAGGTACGTAGGAATATTTGGGGATACGCTCGCAACGAAACATTCACAAACGAGGAGCTGATCCGTGAGGCGTATCTTGGTATTCGTCCGGCGCCGGGTTATCCAGCCTGCCCCGATCATACTGAAAAAGGGACCATCTTTGAGCTCCTGGATGCTGAGAACTCCCTGGGCGTCCAACTCACTGAAAGCTATGCAATGACACCTGCAGCTTCAGTGAGCGGATGGTATTTAGCACATCCATCAGCCAAGTATTTCGGTATTGGAAGGATAGGACGAGACCAAGTAGAGGACTATGCTCGACGGAAGGACTGGTCAATCGAGGAAGCAGAACGTTGGCTGGCTCCCAATCTTGGCTACACTCCGGACGAAGTACGATGAAATCGATGATCGAGGACGGCCTTGTCCATATCTTCGATGGTGCAATGGGATCGGTCCTTTACACTCAGGGTGTATTCGTCAACATCTGCTTTGATGAACTCAATCTTAGCAACCCCAAGATTGTTAGACGCATTCATCAAGAGTACGTCTCTGCTGGAGCAGAGATCCTAGAGACCAATACTTTCGGCGCGAACCCTGTAAAGCTTTCCTCTCACAGCCTTGAAGATCAGACCGAAGAAATCAACGAGAAGGCAGCTCATTTGGCACGTGACGCAAGTGCGGGACAAGCACTAGTAGTTGGCGCGATCGGTCCTCTAGGAATTCGTATTGAACCATGGGGACCAACTGGACGTGCAGAGGCCACAGCTTTTTTCGAACGTCAGGTCAACGGACTACTCGCTGGAGGTGTTGATGGTTTTATCCTAGAAACCTTCGCTGATCTGAATGAGATCGACTGCGCATTCACAGCAATCCGGAAGTTGAGCGATTTAGCAGTTATTGCCCAAATGACACTAGGGCAAAATGGGAAAACGATATACGGCCATACAGCTTCGCAAATCGCTCAAGAACTCACGAGTATTGGTGTGGATGTCATAGGGTTGAATTGCTCAGTAGGACCCGCGGTCATGCTGGACGCAATAGAGGATATGGCTGACACAACATCTCTGCCTCTTTCAGCTCAACCCAACGCAGGCCTTCCACGGACCGTGCGAGACCGAAAGATCTACATGGCAACTCCTGAGTACATGGCACAATATGCCCGCCGCATGGTCGATGCCGGAGTTCGGTTCGTCGGCGGGTGCTGTGGAACAACACCTGACCATATAAGACACATAAGAGATTCGGTGAGGTCAGATCAGCCTAAGCCCGTCATGGTCAGGGTTACGGGCGTCGACCAAGAGGGGTTGGCGACCCTAGATCCTGTGCCGTTAGAAGCGTGCTCAGCATGGGGACAGAAGCTCTCTCGAGGAGAACCTGTTGTGTCGGTAGAGGTCTTACCTCCTCGCGGTTGGGATCGAAATGCGATAGTTGAACCTGCCCGTGAACTCAAAGAAGCTGGTGTTGATTCTCTGGCTATCGTTGATGGTCCTCGCTCCCGAAGCCGTATGGGAGCGCTCTCTGCAGCAGTAATCGTCGAACAGGAAGTCGGGATCGAAGCGATCGTGCACTACACGTGCCGTGACCGCAACATGCTCGGGATGATTTCTGACCTACTCGGAGCTTCCGCTCTTGGAATTCGCAATCTACTCGTCGTGAGTGGTGACCCATCAGTTCATGGACCATATCCAGATATGACGGAAGTATTTGACATTGATTCAATTGGGCTTACCAACGTGGTAAGAGGGCTTAACCAGGGCATTGACCCAGCTGGAAACTCAATAGGAGACCAAACGAAGTTCGTCCAAGGGGTAGTGGCCAATCCTAGTGCTTTAGATCTGGAACGTGAGGTCACTAGATTCCGTTACAAGGTCGAAGCTGGTGCAAGTTTTGCGGTGACCCAACCCATCTTCAATCCCGAAAGCTTGGAGAACTTCCTCGACAAAATTCACCAATGGAAAATCCCGGTGGTCGCAGGGATTTGGCCATTTTTAAATCAGAGAAATGCAGAATTTCTTGCAAATGAGGTGCCCGAAGCTACAGTGCCTGAAAAAATTGTGGATCGGATGCGGAAAGCTCAGATCTCTGGTGACGAAGAGGCATTGAATGAGGGCGTGGAGATTGCCGCAGAGGTGATTGATGCTATCCGCCCACTGGTGCAGGGACTACATCTTAGCGCACCCAGTCGTCGGGCCGACGTGGCACTTAGAGTCCTACAAGAAGCTGGGGTTAGCACAAATACCTGACTCTTCTCTTTTTGGAGTATAGTGAGGTGCAACCGCTAAACTAGTTCGAGAATCCGTCGCAAACGCCGGGCTGCTCCTCTGTTACCGAGGTTACTCACATACACCTTCTCTGCACCAATACGACGAAGTTCTCTGATCGATTCCGCACAAATCTCCTCAGGCGAAGCCCCCGCTTGAAAATCACGAGTCAATTCTTCCCCTGGAACGCGAAAGAATTTATTCAACTCCTCTAGAGTGGAGGGATTCGCACTGCGGTAGAAGAAAACACCAAAAACAACAGGCACGAGAGTTGTGTCTACAACATTCAGAAAACGCTCAACCTCAGGCAGCGAGTGATGTGAGACTATCTGTGTCAAAGCAAAATCAGAGTGGGCATCAGCCGCGTGGAGGAAACCCGCTTGCTCTATAGCGTCCTGATGTGGATTTACCCAGCCTCCAAGGATAAGCTCAGGTAGACTCGCACCTATGAGCTCCCGCAAATCTCTCCCGTGCGGTACACAGCGCTTAGGTCCTACAGATTGATCTCCACCAAGCACAGTTAGTGCATCGAATCCACCTGAGATCGCGCGCGAGGCAAACATGAGACAGTACTCTAGCGAGTGTTTCGCTGTAAGGATCGGGATAATGCGACGAAGATCGGCCTCGTCACCTAAGTTCGCTGCCACATGCGCGAGGCTCTCTTCCTCTGCTTCGCCTACCGCATTATCAGTCAAGAATACGAAAAGTTCTTCAGAAGTGAGACGACTTAGCGAGTGATGGAGATCAATCCAGGCCTCCATGCTTTTCCCGGCCTGGAGGTTAGAGCGAGGAGGACGAAGTTCCACAGCAACCATCGGTCCAGGCTCTAAAAGCTTTTCAAGTAAGAGAGCTTGGCGGTCTGGGGCTGACTCTGTCATCTGTATACCCCCACCAATTCCTCGATTTCCGATGCACTTGTCGGCAACCCGCCACTGAGGATCTCGCAACCATCTTCGGTGACCAGCACATCATCCTCAATCCTTATGGCTATTCCTGATAAGTGTTCAGCTATGCCTTTGGTTATCTCAGGACGAAAATAGAGACCTGGCTCAATAGTAAATACCATACCAGGCTCAAGCACTCGTGCATTTCCAGCGCTTGAATAGTCTCCAGGATCATGGACATCAAGACCTAACCAATGGGATGTTTGATGTGGGTAGTAGGGCAGGTATGCCTTTTTCTCAAGTAACCTGTCAATCGATCCTCTTAGCACTCCCAAGTCTATTAACCCCTCCACAATCACCCTAGTAACAGCATCATGCAGCGCAGTAATGGGCTCACCCGGCCTTACCCTGTGAATAGCGGACTCAAGCGAAGCTAGAACTACCTCATATACATCTCTCTGGGCGGGTGTAAAACGCCCACTGACTGGATACGTGCGAGTCACGTCCCCGTTGTAGAATCCAACCTCAGCTCCAGCATCAATGAGTACCAGATCGTCTTGGCCGATAATCTTGTCGTTGGCTGTATAGTGCAGAATACATCCATTGTTCCCGGATCCAACGATTGTTGGAAATGCCACTGTACTTTTAGCAGAACTTCGAAACGCCTGCTCAATCATGGCCTCAATGGTCCATTCACCAACGCCCGGAGAGATGATAGAAGCACCTGCTCGGTGTCCTGAGGCGGTTACCTGAGCCGCCATCCTAAGACACTCGATTTCGCAGTCTTCTTTCTTTACGCGTAGCTCGTCAAGAATTCCTCCAGGGTCCACTACCCCTCTCGGCCCAGACCCGCTTCGAGCACCTTTTGAGCGGGCATCTTCGAGAGCATGCTTCACATAAAACTCGAATTCATCGTCTACGCGAGCACGGTAATGGATACAGTCCGCTCGCTCGAGTAGACCAGGAAGTAAATCAGGTAACTCACTCATCATGTAACATTCATCGGCCCCAAACCGATCTTTGGCGATCTCTGCTCCAATCATCGGGCCAGTCCAAAGTTCGTTGCTCTTATTGGGATCAGCCACAAAGAGCACAAAGTGAGGATCTTTATTACCACCAATTAGGGCTAACGCACCCGGTTCAGTGATTCCGGTCGAGTAATAAAGCTCGTTGTCGGGACGATAACGGTGTTGTGTGTCCCGTGACCGGTAAAGTGTAGGTGCAGACGGCAGTAACATGACACCGCCGTTCAGTAGAGATCGGATCGACTCCCGACGCTGTCTGAACACCTCTGGGGCAACATCACCCGGAAAATATGATAGAGTCATTCGGGCAAGCTAGCTTTGGTTGAGTTAGCAGGGCACCCCACGATAGGTTCACAAACAGCCCAAAGAGCGTAACATATGGGTTACATAGGTACCGCTTCAGACCTCGTGATTTCGAATACTAATAGTAAAAGAGGCAGGCGCATCGTGTTCCGAACACCTAGTGTTCTATCGGTCATTTTCACTTCGACACTCGTATTTACGGCTCCAGCCTGGGCACAAGATCCCGATTCAACAGTCACTATAGATCCAGTACTAGTCAGAGTTCTAAGAAGTAGCGTGGGAACTGGAACCCCACATTCTGTCTCAGTTATCACTGGCTCTGAATTGACTCGGGGGACTGCTGGTGCCTTCCTAGAGGACGCACTTCGGGCAATGCCTGGGGTGCAGATCCACAATCGTTTCAACCTAGCGATGGGTGAGCGCCTTTCGGTCCGAGGTTTTGGCTCGAGAGCACAGTTTGGGGTGCGGGGCGTGCGCGTACTGGTTGATGGAATTCCCGCGACACTCCCTGATGGCCAGGCCACACTCGATCACCTGGACCTTGCGGGTCTGGGTCGGATCGAAGCGTTAAGGGGACCCTCCTCCTCACTCTATGGCAACGCCGCTGGCGGTGTACTGCACTTCCGCTCCCTAGACCCAGCCACCGAGCCCGCGCTGCTTTCATTTCGGAGCACGTCTGGTTCTCACGGGTTACTCACCCTACAGGGCGTTGTCTCAGGCCAGTCTGGTAACACTGGCTACCGTGTTGGCGTTTCACGGCTGAGTTATGACGGGTTCCGGAGAGATCCCATCGCTGATGATGGTAGCATTTATGCTGGCGGCAAACGATCAGTTGTGAATGCATCACTGACCCTACCAGCTGGTGCCGGCCGGTTGAGGATTGTAGCTAATGGCGTCCTTCTGGATGCAAAAAACCCCGGATCTCTCTCTCAGTCACTACTCGATGAGGGGAATCGCCAGGCATACCGTTTCAACGTCATCAGTCGCACTAGCAAGGATGTAAAGCAAGGCCAAGCTGGAGCAACTTGGACAGGACCACTCGGTGGGGGTGAGGCGGAAATTTCCTCATGGGTGATCAAACGAGAACTTGATAATCCGATTCCAGGCAAAGTCGTCGATCTCGACCGAAAAGCAGGTGGAATGCGCGCGCTGTTTCAAGACCAAACCGAAATCTCAAGTGGCAGATTTGGGATCGGGGCGGGATTCGAGCTTGAACTTCAAAGCGATGAGCGCTTTAACTGGAAAAATAGCCAAGGTGAAAGAGGCGATCTTCTTCTCGAGCAGTTAGAACGCGTTCGGAGCACCGGTCTTTTCATGCAGGGAAGACTCGATCTGGATGCAGGGCCATCATTGTTGGCAGGACTCCGCTACGATCGACTCCGGTTTTCTGCTACGGACCGCTTCATAAGCGCTGAAAACCCAGATGACTCCGGCGAACGAGTCATGGACGCTCTGAGCCCATCAGCTGGCTTGTTGATCAATGCTGGAACTGACGTGGAAGTATTCGCCTCGGTGGCAGGATCGTTTGAAACACCCACTACGACAGAAATAGTAAACCGCCCAAGTGGTGCGGGCGGATTCAACCCTGACCTAGAGCCTCAAAAAGGATTCACACTCGAAGGCGGAATCAGAGGCGGAATTGGGGATCAAGGGACATTCGAGTTCGCACTATTCCAAACGAAACTCACGGGCGAACTCGTTCCATTTGAAGTACCGATAAATCCCGGGCTTACGTACTACCAGAATGCGGGCCGGTCGCTTTATCGAGGATGGGAAGCTTCACTAGATACGCGTCTCGGTGAAAATACTTCTACACGAATCGCGTACACTCGTGTTGATGGCAGCTTCAAGGAGTTTATCACTGATGATGCTGACTATTCTGGCAACCAAATCCCCGGACTAGCTCCACATCGGGTTGATGGGCTGTTTCAGGTGGACCTAGATGAATTTTATGTGGCCATTAGGGGTCTCTTCCAGGCTGACATACCCGTAGACAACGGCGGCCAGTTCAGTTCGGAGTCATTCTTCGTAGCAGATGCCCGACTCGGAGTCGAGAATCTGGTTTTGGGTAGCCTGGAGGCCTCACCATTTGTGGCAGTCCAGAACGTGTTCGATGCTTGGTACAATAGCTCAGTGATTGTGAACGCATTTGGAAAAAGATTCTATGAACCGGGACCTGGGCGCACTTTCTTGCTCGGACTTGGAATTACCTGGGGTAATTAACCCAAGCACCGGCCGGATCAACTTGGAAGAAACGTAAAGGATGAAGTTATCGCGCTCGCAGGGATATGCCGTGAAACTTATCCCCGGTGGATCTTTGATTTTGGCGCTTTTCATAGCGCTCTCCGGAGTTTCACCACAGCTGACTTCAGCTCAAGATGGTCTACGCATTGGTTTGACCGTGGGTGGAGCAAGCAAGTTCGGCCTGGTACTAGAGAGCTTCCTCAACGGCAACCAAAGTTTGGAGCTAACGGTTGGAACATGGTCCTTCAAAGAGATCAGCACTTCTTTGGTGATTAAGCGATACTTCCGATCGAATGACCTAGACAGTGGCTGGTACAAAGCTATACACCCTTTTATAGGTGCAGGCCTTTGGGTGGTTGGGGCTAAGCCTCCAGCAGAACGCCTGGGGCTTGCCCTCAGTGCAATCGTTCCAATCGGCATCGATTGGAGCTTTCCTTTTGATGCAGACCCATCATGCAATAACCGGTCTTGCCCGGTGGGACATCATGCCCTCGGAATAAGCGTAAACGTAAACCGGGCCTTACTTGTTCGCCGCAGTAATCCGGAGGATCAACTTCCACTAAATGGTCGATTGGTGCCCCTGCCCGGAGCCTATTATCGCTTTATGGCGAGACACTGATTAAGCAATTACACTCGATGTGAATTTACCATTCGTCAGGTTCGTCCCATGTCTGGGACCAAAACTTACGCTCCTCGCCATCGATTTGCTCGATATCGAGGGGAGAATCCTCATCCGTAGTAAGCGCACCCGTCGCGAGAATTTCTTCTATCGCCGCATCATCAACACTTGGGCCACTCTTCCCAACCCGATCGCGTAACCGAATCCGTAGACTAACCCCAGCGGTAACTACGAGGACGGTGAGTCCAGCCCAGAATACTAACCAGAATAGTGTTAACATCAGCGTTCTTACTAGCAGCTCAAGTCTAATCCAATGGTTGCATTCCTACGTATTTGAGCCCACTGCCTGTATTGAAGAGGACAACCTCCTCGTCCTGATTTATCATACCTTTCTCCAAGAGGATAGGGAGCGAAGCAGCTGTCGCACCACCCTCCGGAGCAGCAAAAATTCCTGTGTCGACACCGAGCTTATCTACCCACTCAGCCATTGAATGGTCAGGAACGGCCACAGCTCCACCCCCGGACTCCCTTAGGGCTCGAAGAATGAGGAAGTCACCAACTGCTCCTGGAACCCTAAGCCCTGATGCGTATGTAGAAGCTCCACTCCACATTTCAGCTGCATCATGGCCAGCTTCCCAAGCACGTACCATCGGAGCGCAACCGGCAGCCTGAACAGTGAACATCTTCGGCCGCTCGCTGCCAATCCATCCAAGTTGTTCCATTTCGTCGAAAGCCTTCCACATCCCAATCAAACCGGTGCCTCCTCCCGTGGGATAGACAATCGCATCAGGCAACCTCCATCCTAATTGCTCACAGAGTTCATACCCCATGGTTTTCTTGCCCTCGACTCTGTAGGGCTCCTTCAGTGTGGAAAGATCAAACCATCCATTCTCCTCTACACCCTGTCGTACGACGAGACCGCAGTCACCGATGAGGCCATCCAAGAGCTGAAGATCTGCGCCCAAAGCAGAAATTTCTTCAAGGATGGCTGCTGGTGTATCGGTTGGGACTACAACGTGTGCCCGAAGCCCAGCAGCTGCGGCATAAGCAGCGGCTGCACTGGCCGCGTTTCCAGCGGATGGTATCGCAACTTCCTCTGCTCCTAATTCGAGTGCGCGTGATACCGCAAGACAGAGACCTCGGTCTTTGAAGCTGCCCGTTGGATTTTGGCCTTCGTCTTTCACCCAAATACGTTGAATGCCCATCCGGTCGGCAGTTCGGTGTGCATCGATAAGTGGAGTCCACCCCTCCCCGAGACGGATCTGGGATCCCTTATTTCGAACAGGGAGAACTTCCTGATAACGCCAGAGATCTGCGCTACGACACGCCACGGACTCTTTCGTAAAGTTTGGACTGATTAGATCCAGATCATATCGAGCAAAAAGCGGTTTGCCAGCTTCAGAAAGTCCAATAAGCTGCTCGCTTTCAACTTTTTCGCCGGTTCCGGTGCATTCCAGGTGCGTTGCTCCATACAGGCGGTCTTGGTCAGTCATGGGGGCGTGCTTTCCTCATGTTAGAAATTGATACGGTAACGAAACGGTGACGCGAACTACGGAAGGGATCACTTACTCTGGACAGAGGACATCTTATTGCTTTACTCGATCCACCAACCGCCCAAGCAGCTAACCCGGCAATAGGAAATTTCTATTCGTACCGAAGTGCATCAATAGGGTCGAGTATCGCCGCCCTACGAGCAGGCCAGATGCCAAAGAAAAGTCCTATGAAGGCACTGATAGCCAGCGACAGAGCAACAATCTGTGGAGATACCACTGTGTCCAAACCAGCAATACGCGTTGTCATCTCTGCGGCTCCGTAACCCATTCCAACTCCCAAGAGCCCTCCCAACACGCAGAGCGTCGAAGCTTCAACAACAAACTGTGTCATGATCGCCCCACGGGTAGCTCCAAGGGCCTTACGAACCCCTATCTCACGGGTTCGCTCGGTTACAGATACAAGCATGATATTCATGATACCAATGCCACCGACAAGAAGACTGATTCCTGCGATCCCAGCCAATAATAAGGTGAAAGTCTGAGCTGTCGAGTTGAAGGTTTCCAGTAGATCCGTGGAGTTGCGTATGCTGAAGTCTGCATCCTCACCTGGTAGGATACGATGCTCCCTCCGCATAATCCGGTCGATTTCGGCAATCGCCTGATTCATTTCCTCGGGCGTTTCTGTGGAAGCGTAAATCGAGCCAAGCCTATCGCGGCCACCCATCACACGATACTGGGCAGTCGATTGAGGAATGAAAACCTGGTCATCCGGGCGAAGCCACATCGCATCACCCTTCTCTGCAAGCACACCAATTACCTCAAACGGGATACCACGTATCTGGATTGTCTTTCCGACGAGGAGCTCCGCTGCGATCGAGTACTGGGAAGAATCTGCAGGAATTTCGCCGAGCTGCTCTGGAATCGTATACCCGAGTACCGCTACTCGCCTACGTCCGCTGACTTCCCCTTCGGTGAAATAGCGACCTGCGATTAGTTCGTGATCGTACATATCAAAATAATCGGGCCAAACACCCATGACCTGATTGTTCGAATTCCAGCGGAGGTATGTAATCTGCATCCGTGACTGAAGCTCAGGAGAGATCTTGAGGAATCCACGGGTCTCATTCCTCAGCGCTTCAGCATCCTCAATCGACATCTGAGTATCGCCTCGAGACACTCCATGACTGAATTCCTGACCGGGCCGTATGGTAAGCACCGAGGTTCCCATGTTGTTGATTTGTTGCTCAACCCGTACTTGGGCACCCTCTCCTAATGAGACCATCGTAATCACTGCTCCGACACCGATTACGATACCAAGTGTCGTCAACACAGAACGCATAGCATTTGTGCTGATAGCGCTCATCGCCACCTTAATAATTTCAAAGATCAGCATCAGGCTTTCTCCTACCTACGGGGTCCGGGGTCGGAAGCCGCCACTTCGTCCCATCCCCCCACCGAAGAGATTTCCGCCCATTCGACTCATCATTCGGGCTTGGTATTCCTGCTGTTGGGCCATGAGTTGAGCAGCTCCCACGACAACGAGCACATCCCCTTCTTGGACTCCGGTCACCACCTGAGTGTGATCCCAATCGTTGAGGCCCATTTGGACAAGTCTTGGCTCTGGCACGCTGTCCACGCTCATCACGAAGACGACTGCAGGTCGCGTATCACGTGTGGAGGCACCTGGACTGTCTCCACCACCGGACCGTTGGCCGGCCCCGGATCGACCACGACCACCTCGGCCGCCACCCAGGTCCTGCATCGCAGCACGCATCTCATCCTGACTAATTTCTCCACTCTCTACTTGCGCACGAAGCTCCTGAAGCCGAGCCATAACGTCGCCTTGATCATCCTGACCATCTTCCGAGGGGCTATCACCATTACCCTCCTCTACAGCACCTTCAGATTGAGGCCCGCCGCCCTGCCTTCCGCCCCTCTCACGTCCACCAGCAAATCCCTGTCCGCCTCCGCTACCACCACGGCTTCCCCGCATGAACTGCATCAAATCCATCTCATCTATGTTGAGACCTAACGCCATCGCCGCAGGACCGACGTCAGAGGTTTGTACAATTGCATTATTTGGAACCAACACCACATCCAATGCCTCGTCTATCAGTACCTCAACCTCTGCATTCATCCCCGGCTTCAAGAGCCCTGAACTATTGTCCAAACTCACAATCACCGGAAACATCGTCACATTCTGAACCACTGTTGCCTGAGGCTCTATCTTGTCAACCATGCCCCGGAACGACTGATCCGGGAATGCTTCAACGCTCACAATAGCCTCCAAGCCAGAGGCTAACTGTCCCATATCAGTCTCATCCACCAATGTCCTGACCTGCATTTCTGCAAGGTTTGCCATCATGAACAGCGCCGTGCCACCCGACACGTTTTGTGACGCTGATTGGATGACCACACCCTCTTCGACACTTTTTTGGATGATGGTCCCAGCAGCTGGCGCTCGGATACGAACGTCGTTCAGTTGAAGTATAGCGAGGTCATGATTGGTCTCAGCCTTCACAAGACTTGCCTGCGAGTTCGCAAACTCAAGACGGGAACTCTCATGCTCCTGTGGCGTGATTACCCCAGCCTCTAGAAGCTGATCCGATCGCTCTAGCTGAGCTTCGGAGATCTCGAGTCTCGCCTGAGCAACAGCTAGGTCAGCTTCAGTCTGGTTGAATCTGTTTTGAACGTCGCGCGGATCGATGTCAGCTAGGAGCGAGCCCGGCCCAACCTGATCCCCGACATCCGCGTGAAGTCGCAAGATTTCGCCCGAAGCTTTCGATTTGACTTCGACCGTGCGAATCGGCTCAACGGTACCGGTAGCTTCCGCGCGGATGGACAAGTTACCGCGAGTCACTTCTACGGTTGTGAGCGACGATACTTCATCTACTGACTCGTCATTGCTACATGCTGCGGTAACAACGGCAATCACGCCGGTCAAAGCCAGTGTTAGGGTTCTCCTTGTCATACCATCGTCTCCACTGGGTCATTCAAGAAGTCTTTCTCAATCATTCCATCATTGAGGTGCACCTGCCGTTTCGCATATTCTGCAATGTCTCGCTCATGAGTCACCAAAACAATCGTTTGTCCTTGTCCATTAAGCTCGCTGAGTTGGCGCATGATATCCCCACTTGTAACAGAGTCCAAGTTACCCGTTGGTTCATCAGCTAATAGAATCGCGGGATCATTTACAAGTGCTCGTGCCATAGCTACTCGCTGGCGTTGACCCCCAGACATCTCGGGTGGACGATGATCCATCCGGTCAGCCAATCCGACTAACTCTAGTTTTTCAGCAGCCAGGCGGCGGCGATCTCTGCCCCCAACTCCAGCATAGATTAATGGCAATTCGACGTTATGCAGAGCCGTCGCTCGTGGAAGTAGGTTGAACGTTTGAAACACAAAACCAATCTCTTTATTTCTCACACGAGCTAATTGATCCTCAGACAGCTCACTCACAGGCTGACCATTGAGCCAATACTCTCCGGCGGTAGGCGTATCAAGACAGCCAATCATGTTCATGAGTGTAGATTTTCCACTCCCGGAAGGACCCATGACCGCTACGAACTCTGCTGCCCTGATTTCGAGGTCCACACTGCGAACAGCATGTACAGTTTCTGCGCCAAGCACATAGTCTTTGACTAAACCCTCTGTGCGAATCATTACCTCACTCACAATCCTCTCCCTAGAATCGCTTCAAGTTCCGCCCGGGCTATCACGTAGTCATAACGCGATGTGATGACCGTAGCGTCTGCTTGGCTGGCTGCCGATTGGCTTATTAACACATCTAGGATCGTCGCGACTCCAACTGCGTATCTTTCCCGAACAACCCTAAGGTCCTCAGCTGCAACGCGCGCGGCTTCTTCTGCAATGTCAATGGCACGCTCAGCAGTACGGAGGCTATACAAGGCATTATCGGCTTGCTGACGTGCAGCAAGCCGAGCGTCATCCTCTTGCAGGCGGGAGACCCGGTAACTGAACTGCGCACGATCAACCGATGACTGTCGCTGGAAATTATTAAAAATCGGATAGGACATCGAAAATCCAAGACTCCAACTTGTCTTACCACCTGTGAAAGACCGATCCTGATTATTCCAGTTGTAGCCAGTGTTCATCGAGATAGTAGGCAAGAAACTAGCTTTTGCTGCTCGGACGTTGGCCGATGCCACATTAGCTGCTTGGGTCGCAGCAATAACCGTCGGCGATCCCGATTCTGCTAACTGCATGATCTCTATTTCAGCCAATGGCAACATGGTTGGCTCTAGGCTCGAAGGACGGAGCGGTACCACAGCTGCAGATGCCCCTATTTGCCTACCCAATGCAAACTCTGCAGCACGAAGTGTAGTCTCTCCCTGCAACACTGCTTGCTCAGCGTTTACAAGATCCAGTCGTGCACGCAGGGAATCTGAGATGGTTGCTCGGCCAACCTGCGAACGAGCACGCACAATTTCTAGATTTTGCTGTGCCTGCTCTACTCTCTGCCGCGCAACCTCAAGAAGATCCGTTTGTCTGAGAGCATTGAAGAAAAAATTCTTTGTCTGCAGTGTCACATTAAAACGTTGGTTCTCTCTTCGTGCTATCGCAGCCTGCATGTCTGCATCTGTGCGATTCATCTCCACAAAGCGAGTCCCACCCTGAAAAATGGTCACTCGGCTCGACACGCCTGCGCCATATGAGTCCGAACTTCCACCCACGATCTGGCCCGTGTTGGGATCAAGAACATTTGCACTTCTGAGGGATCCACTCGTACTGGCACTTAGGCTAGGTAGGAAAGATGCCCACGCGGATCGTCTTGCGAGCTCAGCATTATCTACAGCTTGATCCTGTTGGAGCATCTGTGGGCTACGAACTAGAGCAAGCTCAATCGCCTCATCAAGGCTCACTGACTGCTGCCCTCGAATAGAAACTGGCCAAAGGATAATGAGACCCGCCATCAGACAGGGAGCAGTCCGGACTAACGCCCGGCATGTATTTTTCATCGGTCTAGTCCCGGTTGCTCCTCTGATCACCCCTGGTCCGACTTTCGTCGAACTCTTGCAGAAGCGCCCTGTAGTCAGAGGCCTGCTCTTCGGTGAATACTTCGAGGATAGCTTCCCGCGTCTGTTGGATCAGCGCTTGGTACCGGGGAACATATGTGGTACGGAATTCTTCGTGCAGCGATCTCATATGCTGCAGTTGGCCCTCCAATATAGAATCGATCAGGAGCGATTGATCTTCAGTGAGCCCAACTTGCTCATACATGGGCGAACGCCGATTACGCTCTGACATACCATCTGGATGAGCCTCACGCACCATGCCTTCTTCAACCGGCATCGCCGCTAAATCACTATTGAGATTGATCACGCATCGGGTACGACCATCTCCTATTTCACAGACACTCACTAGTCCAAGCATAACGCCTGTTCCAAGAACCACTGCAAGTATCACTGCAGTCATGATTTTTGTTCGAGATCCGTGTTCCATTTAAAAAATCTCCGATGCAAAGGCCACTGGATCGCTGGTCTCCGAAGGAGCGAGTGCCGAAGGAATTGTCTGTCCTTGAACACCACTCACCAGTAGTTCCTCGATCCCGACCGGCCTAACAGGAACAACTGACTGGTCTCTCATAAGGAGTAGTCCAGCCAGAATGGCAGCCAGGAGAGCCACCGGGACAACGGTCCTAGCCCAGGAAGTCATCACATCACCTACTGTCAACTCGTGGATTAACCGCCGCCGAGCTAACTCGCCCGCTGCATTTTCCAGGACCCATTGGCGAAAACGATACCAATAACTCGGATCCTGATGCTCTGGATCAAAGTGAGCGAGTGCCTCGGCTAACTCTAGGTCAAGTCCGAGGTCATCATTCGAGTCTAAGTCGTGCGGCATCCTGGTAATCATTGAACTTTCCTAATCAAATCTGACCTATCTGGTATCCATGCTAGGGCCTGCTTCAAGGCTTTCCTCGCAAAGTGCAGGTGCGACCGTACTGTCCCAGATGGAATCCCCAATCTCTCGGCGATCTCTCGATGTTTCCATCCTTCTAGGTCATGTAGCAGCACCACCTCTTGTTGAATCTCCGGTAGCACAGCTATTGCCTGTTGAAGAATTTCTCTCAGTTGTGAGATCTCTGCAATTTTATCTGGTGTGGGAATCCGAGACCGCGTCCCCTGTGGCACATCACTAGTCCGTCTTAAAGATTCTCGACGAATCAAGTTCTTCGAACGGTTCCTTACGATCGTCATGAACCAGCCTCCGAACCTTTCCGGATCCTTGCATTCATCAAGCTGATCCAACGCCACCAAGAATGATTCTTGAGCAACATCTTCAGCATCCTCATGGCGTCCGGTCACAGAAAATGCCAAAGCATAGGCAGATTTCTGGTACCTCTCTATGAGCATGCTCAAAGCAAGTTCTTCCCCCTTGCGAGCTCGTAAAACCAGCTCGCTATCATCTGGGCAATCAGTTGCTCTTAAAGACACGGAAGCACAACTCCGTGTTGAGGTTGGTTCATGATCCTAATGCAAGTTGGTGGTAGAAGTCAGTATTGAGAGATACTGGCAATATCGTCTGTTATAATCTAACTAGATACCTGGCTAAGCAGTTTCGTTAAGCTCACTAAATCACATAATCCTCTGCTTCAAAAAAACGACATCCAATTTGAACCTTCAATTACGGCCTCGGTTACGGATATCTGAAAAGAAATCTCTAGACTGATCGGTCCAGGGCGGCTTACTCTGTTTGAAAGCTAACTGAAGCTGGTCCAGGTTTAGCTCAGAAAGTACGCGACCTTCAATCAACGTCTCTCGATCTGGCGCACCGGCATCCTCAGGGGACATCCAGAACCCTAGCATCAGTAGGGCGGCAGTTTGTGTTTGAGATCGACCAATTACGCGAACAGTCCATTCCTTGTCATCAACCTCAAGCATGACTTCTTCGAGATCAGGCTCCAAGCGAGAAATACCGGTCCTACCCTTCGCCTCTTGAGCCTTCTTATGAGTCGTACTCCCCTTTCGCTTATTTCGACCCTTCCGCCGATTGCGGTGACGCTTCTTAGTGCGATGCAAACGCTTACTGGTGGGCTCAGTCGAAGCGTTAGCACTAGGCAAGAGGTCATTGGAGGAATCAGTGGGCGGATTATCCTGTTTCTCCGAAAAACTGTCTTTACTATCAGACATTAATCCACAATGACTTAGCTGATAATCTCAAGAGGGTCGTCTGCGCCTCTGCCTGACACTCTTCGAAGGGTACGATCCCCATAGAACATTCGAATGTACTTAGCCTGAGTTTGAGTAACCTTACGAACAACCCACACTAAGTGTACATAATTGGGCTCACGCGGCTCAGTCCGAAGCATAAGGCCCACCTCCCAAGGCAATCGGTCACCCTTACGATTATTACAGGACGAGCAGCTGGTTACAACATTCTCCCAACTATTGTCCCCGCCTCGAGACAGTGGTTTGATGTGGTCTCGGGTCAGAAATTGCCTGCCCTTGAGGTCAGATTTTCGTCTTCCACAGTACTGACATGAATAGCCATCACGGGCAAAGAGAAAAGTATTCGTGACTTGCCTCTTAAATTTCTGTGGCACATGGACATAGCGGATGAGACGGATCACTGTAGGATAAGGGATCACCCGCCGTTCAGAACGGAAATCCTTACCCAAGTCCTTCTCAAGGATTTCAGCTTTACCATCTAGGACTAATCGCACAGCTCTTCGGGCTGGCACAATGGTCAGTGGCTCGAAAGACGCATTTAAGGCTAAGCAGCTCACCACATCTCCAGATATCGGGACCGATTCGCCCAAGAAGCTGTTCAGTTCGAAGGTACGCCGCGATTGCCTGCCACTGCAATATTACAGATCAGCCCATCAGATGTGGGGCTCGATAACCCTCGGAATTCCAGTGTTAGCACATTGGTGAACCTTCCTGAGAACCGTCTAAAGTAAGGCGACAGGGTCCCGGTCCACCGCCAACCGTACATCGCTACCAGGGACCTTGAATCCATCAATCAAAGCGCGCACGACTCCTCCAATTGCACCGGGTGAGGTGCTGCGTAAGAAGAAATGCCAACGCCACCGGCCGTGGAGTCGTTCAATCGGTGCCGGTGCCGGCCCAACCAATTCAACACCTCTAGATTCTTCTGCATTTTTCCTTCGAAGCCACCGACGTACCCATTCGGCTCCAGCTTCCGCGCTCTTAGCAGCCGCCCTTTGATCCGGACTACTGAGTATCACGTTGACCATTCTCAAATGCGGTGGATACCGCGGTGTCTTACGCGTGGATGACTCTCGTTCGGCAAAAGCTCTAAAGTCATGAGCGACTGCAGCCTGAATTGCGTAGTGATCAGGAAGTGAAGTCTGAATCAGAACCTCACCCCCTAGCTTACCCCTCCCTGCCCTCCCAGCCACCTGACTAAGAAGTTGGAAGGTCCGCTCACTAGCTCGGAAATCGGGTAAGTGGATCCCTACATCTGCGTTCACTACACCTACTAAAGTTACACGCGGAAAATCGAGACCCTTTGCGATCATCTGAGTGCCTAGCAAGATATCAACATCTCCCTTAGCCACCCGGTCGAGTATCCGTTGATGGGCCCACTTTCCAGAAGTCGTGTCTACATCCATCCGCGCAATTCTGGCAGATGGGAAAGTTTCAACAGTGACCCGTTCGACTTGTTCGGTACCCAACCCGCGATAGGAAAGGTCTACAGACCCACATCGGGGGCACCGGTCCGGGGCTGGGGCGTCATAGCGACAGTGATGACAAACCATTCGTCGCGCAGCTCGGTGATACGTTAGTGAGATTGAGCAGTTCAGACATTGTTCAACCTCACCACATTCCCTGCACTGAATGAACGAAGAGTAGCCACGGCGATTTAGTAGCAAGATCACTTGCTCTGCTCGTTCTAGTCGTGCATCTACTGCGGATACCAATTCCGAGGAAAGCACTCCACTACCACGTTCATTGATACGAGACACCTCATCGGATCCTCTTTTTTTGATCCGTAGGTCAACCACTCGTACCTCAGGAAGTCTTGCTCCACCCACACGTTTCATAAGTTGCAGGTGTCGGAACTTACCGGTACGGGCATTGTTCCAGCTTTCTAACGATGGTGTGGCGCTGCCAAGCACACATACAGCTCCAGTTTGACGTGCGCGTACAACAGCAAGGTCTCTTGCTAGGTAACGGGGTGCCTCCGACTGCTTGTAGCTTCCATCGTGTTCTTCGTCCACAACGATCACACCAAGATTAGATAGAGGCGCGAAGAGTGCAGAACGTGCTCCCACCGCGATCCGACGCTGGCCGGTATTCAAGCTCCGCCAGGCATCGTAGCGTTCTCCGTCAGAGAGACCGGAATGCAGAACAGCAACCTGGTCATCAAAGTGTGCACGAAATCTTGAAACAGTCTGCGGTGTAAGCGCAATCTCGGGAACAAGAACGATCGCACTCTGACCACGATCGAGAGCCTCACGGAGAAGCTCAATGTATACGAGCGTTTTACCAGAACCGGTGATACCCTGCAAAAGAAACGGTATAGGTACATCTTCATCGAGCGCACTAATCAGAGCGTCGATCACATTCCGCTGATCCTTCGTAGGAATAAGAACTGGTGGCTTAGTTACTGGAGTATTAGCGAATGGGTCGCGAAGCTGTTCTTCATCGAAGATTCCAACTAATTGCTTTGACTCAAGACCTTTGATTACCCCACGACTGAACCCTTCTCCTTTAACCATATGTGTTAACTCAGAGGCACCTCCCGAGCGTTCTAATGACTCATACGCCTCTCGCTGCCGCGGAGTCCTGGCAAAAATGTTGTCGCGTACTTGTAGTGAACTGAGGCGGTTGATTATCCGGACTACCCTTCTTGTTTTCACTGGCGGCTTTGATGGCGATACCATTTCGTGACCGAGGACACCCTGTGCTAAAAGAGATCGAATCTCAGGCCATATTGAACCCATCCCTAGCTGCCGCCGGAGTGTCCGAACCCGAAGTGGCTTCCCATGATGTTCTAGGGCGGTTACCACACGCTCCTCTCTAGATCGACGTTTGTTGAGAGGCGGATCTTCCAGCAACCTGACGTAGTTTCGCGAAGCATCCGAAAGTACAGCTGGCAAAGCAGTACGGAGCGCAATGCCTAGGGGGGCTACGTAATACTCAGCAATCCACCGGCAAAGTTCGAGAAGTTCTACAGGTAATTGTGGTGAGTCATCCAGGATAGAGAGCACTGGACGTATCTGCTTGATTCTTGTTGCAGAACCTGGGCCAACCACCCAACCGATATGTTCCTGCCGTCGAAACGGAACCAGGACCCGTGTTCCTAGGGGTGGCTGAGATTCTGTATTGATCCGGTACGTAAAAGTGCGATGTATAGGGAGCGGAAGGGCCACATCCACCCTGAGTTCCGGGTTAGTCAACCTGACAGCCCTTTTAAAAAGATCCTGAAGTTAAACATCCATTAGCAAAAAGATTTCTTGCTGGATATCCCCGGGGGTAACCTCCGGACCATCCGGCCCCCAATAGACATTGATCTCACTTCGAATTCCGATCTCGTCAGGGATGTAAATACCGGGTTCAACAGAGAATCCTATTCCTGGAACAAGCAACCTGTCATCTCTCGTCTCCAGATTATCAAGGTTCGGACCGCTTCCGTGGAGGTCTATATCCATCGAGTGCCCAGTCCTATGCACGAAGTACTCACCATAACCACGATCTGCAATTAGGGCCCGGGCAACTTGATCAACCTCATAGCCACGTACTTCTCCTCCTGACTCAAACTGTTCTCTCAGAAATGTGACGGCTGCGTCCCGAGCATCTCTCACAGCACTCCAAATCTCCTGGGTGCGTGAATCAACCGCACCACTCATAAGGCCCATCCAAGTCTGGTCGGCAAAAACTGCTCCATCAAACGCTCCCCAAAGATCAATCAACAGCAAATCTCCTGCTGCGATCATCTCTCCTTCTCCCTCTGGAGAGTAGTGGGGATCTGCCGCAGTTCGACCGATCGCAACAATGCAATCAGGACTTACTGTGAGCCCACGACCATTAAGCTGCGAGCGGATCCAGTCTGAAAGATCACCCTCATTAGTCGGTGACCCTGACTCCACAGCTGCTGCAGCACGTGCAAACGCTTGCCTTGCAACATCAGCCACGATCTCTGCTGCCTGACGATGCATCTGCAGTTGCTCAGAGGTCCAAACTGAATGAAAACGTGATACCAAATCTCCAGAGCTCACCGCCTCTACACCGAGACTGAGTATCAATCCTGCCATCCCAGCTGGGAGATAATCCAAGGTTGGCACGGCTGCACCCGGAGAGACCTCCATGGCTAATCGACTGGATCCATCTACAAGCTCTCTGAGTTCGGTTTCCATTTGCTGCCAACTGGAATAGGTACGAACCTCGAATGGCCAATGGCGCCAAGAAGAAGCTTCTATAGCATGGATTAGCGCTACGGGATTGTCTTTTGCTGGAATTAGCACGAACCCACGACGAGTCGTCTTACCCATACCTAGCAATTGGACAGCTATCGGGTTGACTCCATGGAACTCATACAAGAGCCAGCCGTCGAGACCTTGATCGCGTAGTGCATGCTGAACTCGCTCAATCCCGTCGGGTCTACATAGTAAAGCAGTACTCATACCGGGTTCGCCTCGCAGTAATGGAGTGGAAGCGGAAAGATTGTCTTACCCTTGTTCTTCTTCAGGTCGAAAGAGCGGGAGTCCACTGGTATCAGGCCTCACGTCATCAGTTTCGACATGATCAGGATCCCCTTCTTCCTCTGGTCTTGAAGTTGGGGCATCCGATACGACTTTCAATGTACTCGAATCCAGCTCTTCACTCTCAGTAGTCAGATCAAAAGCCAAACCAAGTTCAGCTGCGGCCACACTCTTTGGTTCCACACTGACCGGCACTCCAGCCTCAGCCTTGCACCCCTTGAGCAATTCTAGCCCCAGGACACGTTCTCTCGTGAGTAAGCGATGGATTTCTCGCCCTTTCAAAATGCCCGTTCTCACTCCCTTCCATCCCCACCTTTGCCAAGTCCTACGGAGGATCTCCACTTTTTCACGGAATGAAAATGTTTTCATCAAATCAGGAAATGGCTCGCTCGCTCCTGACCGTAACATCATCTGTTCATTAGACCAATCTTCGACATGTAGATTTTCGATCCCCGATTCTCGGAAAAGCTTTTTCCACTCAACTGACATCAGTGGTGTCGCTCCCAAGTAATCTGCCAAGACCGATCTTCTGGGCTCATGTACTGGGCCCTTCCAAACGAGTTGGACCAGCACTATAAACCCGTTTGGCTTGGTCACTCGAACCAACTCAGCGATTGCCTCACCTGGCTCACAATGATTTGCGAGCCCGATTTCACCGATTGTCACATCGAAAATCTCATCTCGATATGGAAGGGCTGATGAAGGTCCGGGTTGGAACTGAATCTTGTCTGCAATCCCTTCACCCAAGCTGTGCTTTGCAGCCTGGTCGACGAGATCCGAAGTGATATCAACTCCAAAGCCTTGGACGCTAAACTCTCTAACGAGGTACTCAAGTGAGACGCCCGAGCCGCAGGCTACGTTCAGTACTTCGATACCTTCGGACATGCCCGTAAGGACACCTATGTGATGGTAGAGTTCAGCACCTCCTGAGAAGAAAAGTCTACGGGGACTGATCCGCAGGAGGTCGAGCATTGCGGGAACGTTGGGCAAGCTATCCATCGTTCCATATTCAGTTGGAGGCATCGTGAAGAAAAGTAGCTAGCGGGTCAAGACAGGCAACGAAACACTTATCAAGGCTTTTCTAGCCCGGCCAACCCACGGATGACTGCCACCACTCCCTGCCCTACACGCGGCGGGTTATATCCACCCTCCAAGAGAGCGACAACTTTACCGTCACAGTCAGCCGCAGCATCCTCCACAATACGTCTGGTCATCACATATAAATCATCGGGTTCGAGGAGCATGCCCCCAAGCGGGTCTTCAGCCATAACATCGAAACCGGCTGAGACTAACACAAATTCCGGAGAAAACTTTTTCAGAACTTGTCCAATTGCTTGCTCAAATGCGTCTAAGTAGTCCGCTCGGGGAGTTGTAATTGGGAGTGGAATGTTGAGCGTGTAACCTTCCCCATCCCCCTGTCCCCTCTCATCCGCGCTACCAGTGCCCGGATAGTGTGGAGACTGGTGCAACGATAAAAAGTATACTGTTGCATCTCCATAAAACGCATCCTGTGTGCCATTTCCGTGGTGTACATCCCAGTCGATAATGAGGATTCGGTCCGCGTAACCCTCTGCCTGAAGCCATCGCGCAGTAACTGCGATATTATTGAAGAGACAGAAGCCCATTGCTTGTCCTGGAGTCGCGTGATGACCTGGCGGCCTCGTGGCAACAAATGCATTACGAATATCACCTCGAGCGACTGCTTTGGTTGCAGCAATTGCTGAACCAACGCTTCCCAATGCAGCATCCCAGGACCGAGAGGACACCTTGGTATCCGGATCGATTGCTATAATGGAATCTTCGTTCTCAGCACGCTGACAAGCCGCCTGCACTTGCTCAACATGATCCTCTGTATGGACAAGGAGTAAATCGTGTGCAGAACCATCCGCTGCTCCCATCTGCTCTACATGACCATGAAGCAACAAAAGGTCGTTTCCCACACTCGATGCGAGCGCCCTAAGACGACCCTGATGTTCAGGATGACCCCAACCCGTGTCGTGGAGGGAAGAAGAAGGGTGAAGAAAGAAACCCGTCCTCTCACTCATCGGCTTCGCTGAAGCATAATTTCAATACAGAAGCAATAAGGAACTGAAGACTTCAGGAAACAGCCTGCTAAGTGCTCTGGATAGAAGAATTGAGGGATGCGATCCTCTCCTGCACAGAACGAACCGCTCTTTGTTCTGACTTCAGAGCAATAACCGCATCACAGGCTGCGGAAGTCGCTGACATTGTTGTCAAATAAGGCAATTTGTGAGTTATAGCGGCTCGCCGTATGGCGTAATCGTCGAACTGGGACTTCTTCCCGAGTGGCGTATTAATGAGAAGGACGATATCACCGTTAATAATATGGTCCACAATGTTCGGATCTCCTTCATTGACCTTGTAGACTCCTTTTGCCGGGACACCCAATCGTTCTAAGTACTCTCTTGTTCCCTGAGTCGCCATAATCTCAAAGCCCAAGTCACGGAATTGTCGTAAAATCGGTGTTACCGTCTCTTTATCGCTGTCGTTCACTGTCACAATGATGGCACCATCTTCTGGTAGAGTGTTTCCTGCTGAAATTTGGGCCTTGGCGAACGCCATCCCGAATGAATCATCGAACCCCATCACCTCTCCAGTCGATCTCATTTCAGGCCCAAGCAGTACGTCAACGTCAAACCGGTTAAACGGGAATGCAGCTTCTTTGACTGCAACACCTGGAACTGGCGGCTCTTCTTGAACACCCAGTTCAGCAAGTTTCTCACCTGCCATTACACGAGCTGCGAGGCGAGCCAAAGGTACCCCTGTTGCCTTACTCACGAACGGGACGGTCCTAGAGGCCCTTGGGTTCACTTCAAGCACGTAGACAACCTCGTCCTTGATCGCATACTGCACATTCATTAGTCCGACTACACCTAGTTCAAGCGCAAATTTGCTGGTTAATTCACGAATCTCGTCTAAGACTGTTTCGGAAAGTAAATATGGAGGCAGCACACATGCCGAGTCCCCTGAGTGGACCCCCGCATCTTCAATATGCTGCATGATTCCACCAATCACGACATGAGTCCCGTCGCAGAGTGCATCTACGTCTGCCTCAAAAGCGTCTTCAAGGAACGAGTCGATCAGGACCGGGCGATCCGAAGAAGCCTGAATTGCTTCGTCAAAGAATCCCCGTAGGGACATTTCATCGTATACAATTCGCATCCCGCGCCCACCAAGTACATAACTTGGTCGGACTAAGACCGGAAATCCTATCCGACCTGCTACGCTTACCGCTTCTTCCTCACTAGTTGCTAAACCATTATCAGGCGTGCGCGCACCAATCTTCTTACATACCTCATCAAAACGGTCTCGATCTTCTGCTCGATCGATTGCATCCACCGGAGTCCCAAGCACACAGGCACCCAACTCCTCTAGTCCATGAGCAAGCTTGAGGGGTGTCTGCCCTCCAAGTTGAAGCACGACACCTCTTGGTTTTTCAAGCTGAATAATCTCGGCTACATCTTCGAGTGTTAGAGCTTCGAAATAGAGCTTGTCACTCACATCAAAGTCTGTAGATACCGTCTCAGGGTTAGAGTTGATCATGATCGTCTCATAGCCAGCCTCTCTTAGAGCGAGCACTGCCTGTACACAGCAGTAGTCGAACTCAATGCCCTGCCCAATTCGGTTCGGACCACTCCCGAGTATCACTACTTTTTCACGATCTGAGGGTTCGCTTTCAGTCTCATCCTCGTAGGATGAGTAGTAGTAAGGGGTTTCAGCTGGAAATTCTCCTGCACAGGTATCAACCACATTGTAGGTCGGCCGGATTCCTCTGTCCCATCGCCTTTCACGGACTTTGGATTCCTCTTCTCCTCTCAACTCTGCTAGTTGAAGGTCACTGAATCCTTCACGCTTCATGTCTCTGAGAAGTTCTGTCGTTACTTCCTCCGCTTCAGCATATCGTTTTTCCCATTCAACACACTGGACAAGTTGATCCAAGAACCAAGGATCAATCTTGGTTGCTGAAAAAATCTCTTGTACACCCAACCCGGCTTCGAGGGCTCGCTTGATCTGGAATGGTCTGTGTGGCGTAGGACGCCTCAGGGCTGCCAAGAGTGACTCTTGATTTTCTGCAGTTAGCCCATCGTCCTTGAGGCGTTGTGAAGTAACCCAACCGTGTCGTCCAGTTTCGAGACCTCGGAAACCCTTTTGCCACGCACTCCGGAATGTGCGTCCAATCGCCATGGTCTCACCGACCGACTTCATCTGGACACCTAGTGTATCGTCGACCTCGGGGAATTTCTCAAAAGCGAACCTTGGGATCTTGACGACCACATAATCGAGAACCGGTTCAAACGATGCCGGCGTTGTCTTCGTTATGTCGTTCGGCAATTCATGTAGATGATACCCGACGGCGAGCTTCGCACCTATCCGTGCAATCGGAAAACCAGTTGCCTTGGATGCAAGAGCTGATGAGCGAGATACTCTCGGGTTCATCTCAACCACAAGCATTTCCCCATCATCCGGGTTCACCGCGAATTGGATGTTACAGCCACCCGCCTCGACACCAATTTCTCGGATGATGGTAATTGCAGCATCGCGCATTCTCTGGTACTCGACATCAGTCAGTGTCTGCGCTGGAGCTACTGTGATTGAATCCCCGGTATGGACCCCCATCGGATCAAAGTTCTCGATCGAACAAACCATGATGACGTTGTCGATACCATCCCTGACAACTTCGAGCTCATATTCCTTCCATCCAATCACGGATTGATCAATAAGCACCTCAGTGATCGGAGAGGCATCAAGTCCTTTCTTCACTTGATGTTCGAAGTCTTTCTGATTGTGGGCTATCCCACCACCAGTTCCTCCGAGAGTGAAGGATGGTCTTACAATCGCAGGATACCCTGTGTCCTCAACAATGTTAATCGCTTCCTCAACTGTCCCTGCAAAACCACCACGGGGCACCTCAAGCCCAATACGCTCCATCGCCTCCGTGAACTGCTCGCGATCTTCAGCCATCTCAATGGAGCGATCGTTTGCACCGATCAGCTCTACACCATGTTTCTGAAGGATACCTGAGCGGTGCAAATCCATCGCGACATTGAGCGCGGTCTGGCCACCCATGGTAGGGAGGAGTGCGTCAGGGTGCTCTCGCTCAATTATCTTCTCGACCCAGTCGGCGGTAATCGGCTCAATGTACGTTTGATCCGCTAGGTCCGGATCAGTCATTATCGTTGCCGGATTAGAGTTCACGAGGACAACCCGGTATCCCTCTTCCTTCAAGGCGCGAACGGCTTGGGTACCCGAATAGTCAAACTCGCAGGCTTGACCGATAACAATCGGGCCAGAGCCCAAGATCAGTATGGTTTCTAGATCGTCGCGTCGTGGCACGTAATCGCTACTAAATTGGGTTGCGCAACACAGAAGGCCCGGGAGTTATACCTCACCGCTTTTTCCTGCCTCCCTTCGTATAGCGGTAAAGAGAACCCATGAAAAGCCACCCCAGACAAAACTTAGGATCAGGACCATTGTGATCCATGTAGCTATCGTCATAGGTGGCTCCCAGCCCTTCTGCAGGCGGTCTCAGATATCTGTTTTTATAAGAGATTTGGCGGGGCTTCAACACTCATAAGTTTGAAGCCGGCGTAAGGTGGCAGAAGCGCGTTAGAGCTGCAAGCCACCTGCTAATTCTTTATCAGTATCAGAGTATCCGCGGTACCCAAGATTGAGCCAGCAGAACCGTGGTTGTCGACACCCACTTTCAAGGAGCGGATTGGCTAACGCCCCCCATTTAAGTTCAAATCAAATCGGATCCAGGTAATTCAGATTCTATGTCAGCCATGAAGATCCTCTCCCCTGATTTGAAGCTGATCGGCAACAGTCCGAAGAGCGTTAATGATATTCTGAATGTGTTCTGCACGCTCGAGTCCAATCAAATCAACACCCTTTTGGACCTCATCTCTACTTACGCCCGCTGCGAATGTCTTATCCTTTAACTTCTTGGTCACCGACTTGGGCTTCATATCGTCTATGCCATTAGGCCTAACAAGACACGTAGCATACACAAGGCCAGAAAGCTCATCACAGGCGATGAGCACTTTATCAAGCTCGCTTTCAGGTTTAACACCCGTGAAATCAGCGCGATGTGCGAGGATCGCATGGAGAACTTCTTCTGGATAACCCTCTTCCCTCAGCCGAGCGACAGCTCTAAGTGGGTGCTCCTCAGGGTGTTTCTCCCAGTCTAAGTCGTGTAGGAGGCCTGCAAGGCCCCAGATGTCTTCATCGCCACCACGGAGTTGCGCGTAGTATCGCACAGCAGCCTCAACAGCATACATGTGTCTGCGTAGGCCCTCGTTTCCGACCCATTCCTCAAGTAGAGCAACAGCTTCTTGGCGACCAGGCATCTTAACCTTTAGATAAAATTTGGGTTTCGACCGAACCTGTATGCGCAATGTTCAGGGCAGTCAACCCACTCTCTGCTGATCACTCGTGTCTTTCGTTACTCCCCAACCGACTGATTTAGCACCTATACGCGAGAAGAGGGGCACAGGTGGCTCACTGCACATGCTTCACAACTAGGCTTACGCGCATCGCAGACTCGACGACCATGCCAAATCAAGAGGTGCGATAGCATTGTCCAGTATTCGTTTGGAAAGATTGATATCAGGTCACGTTCGATCCTCTCTGGAGTCTTCTCTTTCGTGAACCTTAGCCGAGTTGAGAGGCGTTTTACATGTGTATCCACTACGACTCCTTCATCAATCCCGAAGGCATTCCCAAGTATCACATTTGCCGTTTTGCGTCCAACGCCAGGTAAGGCCGAGAGTTCAGCCATGGTGCTTGGCACCTCCCCTTGATGTTCCACCTCAACTCCTTGGGCAAACCCGATGATATTCTTGGCTTTATTCCGAAAGAAACCAGTGGAGTGGATAATGTTCTCCACATCGTTCTGGGTGCTTGAAGCCAGTGATTTCGAGTCAGGATAACGGCCGAACAATTCGGGGGTCACCATATTCACGCGCTCATCCGTAGTCTGAGCTGACAGTATCGTCGATACTGCTAGCTGAAACGGATCAGCAAACTCTAGCTCACAGTGAGCATCAGGGTACTCCTCTAGTAACAGGTCGTAGACCTCCTGTGCCCGAGCAATACGAGCCTTCTTAGACTCTCTAGGCATTCTGAGTAACTCGGAAAAAAGGGAGAGCCGAAGGGACCGGATCCGCTTGATCACTGGCCCTAGCACTCACCATTTCAACTGCGCCCTGCTCAGATGAAACATACGCAAAAAATCGAGCTAAAAGCTTGAGCACCTCTCCGGACGTTTCCAGCATATGAAGTTGGTCCAACTCACTACCGGGTAACTGACTCGAAAAGTCATCCGTGCCATTCCGTACGACGGCCTTAACCCATTTACTAGTCTCCGATACCGGCGCATCAGGAAGCGGTGCGATAACAAAACCCGGACGATCGGGTCGAAGACCTGCAATCAAGAGCGAGTGGAAGGTTCCGCGACTTGAAAGTATCCAAAACACACCGTCAATCGACTCAGGAGCATCTGAATTTGCACCAGACATCCAAAGGAGGTGCTGTGGAAGTTGCATATACCCTGAAGATTCCGGTGGTATTGGTTGTCCGCCCTGATAATTGTCAACCAGATCGCGGGTCACCTTTTCGCTGAGCAAATAGGTGGGACATCCAGCCTGATTAAAATGCACAGCATGGAAGACCAGCATGACGTATTGATGGATGCTCTCCGGTAGCGCATCAGGACCTTGAATCTCTCTTACAAACGCGTTCACCCGCCCCATCGTGAAGAAAGCGTTCGGGTCTGAGAGGTCCATATCTCGGCTCTTCGCTTCTTCATCAATTCCGACAATCAATTCATCAAGAAGATCTTGGTCGGGAAACGCAATTTCGTATGGAGTAAATCGGGCGTATGAGTCGTGGAGGGTCATAGGAGGAAAGTTAGAGACGGCATAGGCCCTACCAAGAAATTGACAACCAATACTTATCTGCTACCCACCTACCTCTCTCTTGTACTTAACTCAAGCATGGCGGCATCGTCATGCCATCTGGCTTGGACGGTCTTAGCTAACCAGTTGTTTGCTAACCGGAGTATGACCACAACGATCACAAACTGGATCAGCACTGTACCAATATTATAGGGACTAAACAGTGTCCACGTTGCAGCAACATCGTCCGAACGAGCTTCCCACAGCCACCAGAGGGCAAGAACAATCGCTTCGACTGCAACAAGTCGCATTGCCCAGTCCCACCACGCACCAATACGGATATCCGAACCTTCCTGGTTAATGAATTTCTCTCTCCACTTTGTAACCCCATAACGGAGCACGGCAAAAGCGAAGAAGAAACCAGAAACCATTAGACCCACACCCCAAACCCAATCTTGGTTCTGGAAGATCCCCAACTTCAAGGCACTTGGGATTCCAAAGAGAATTCCCGCTAGACCGACAACCATAATCGCTCGACTCCGCGCCATCCCAAGATCTATGAGAATCCTGCTCGCAAGCTCAATCATCGCGACCAAACTGGTCCAGGCCGCAAATACAAGAGCCAGGAAGAAGAGCCCTTGGAATAACCGCCCACCCGGGATCTGTTGGAATAGTTGAGGAACCCATATGAAGGTTAGTCCCTCATTACCTGCTCCCACGATTTCACTGGCAGCTTCTGGCATAACCGAGAACACCGTACATAAAACCATGATGCCGGCCAGAAGAGACATCGAGTTATTCCCAAAACCAATCACGAATGCGTTCAGTGCAGTGTCCTCATCCGCTCTCATATACAGGGCGTAGGTGAGTACCAAGCCCCAACCCGCTCCGGTATCCCAAGCATTTTGCGTGAGGGCCTCGATCCAGATCTCGTAATTTCCTAATGCAGCCCAGTCAGGCGTGAACAGAAACTCAAGGCCTGCGCTGGCACCCGGCAGCGTGACAGCCCGAACTGCGAGTACCATAACAAGAATGATGAGGCTAGGGATTAGAAATTTTGCAGCAGCTTCAATCCCCTTCACTCCCCTTGAGACTACGAAGAGCCCCAGTGCCATGGCGACTACATGGGTAATGAGAGCCCCGCTTGTAGAATGAAAAGAGTCCCAAAACGCACTCGGTGTTGCCCCCGGAACTTCACCCGTCAGGGTTCCGACAAAAAAACGAATCGTCCACCCCATTACCACGCTGTAGTAGAACATGATCGCCGTCGCTACAAAGGCGATCCATGCGCCCATCCAAGCAAATTTTGGTCCGAGTGTCTTAACGAAGGCCCCGATCGAACCACTGCGAGTTCCCTTCCCCATACCAAACTCGAGGATCAGGAGCGGCACCGACCAAGCGAGGAGAAAAACCACCCAGGCCACAAGGAAAGATCCTCCACCATTGCTTGCTGCAATCCGGGGAAAACGCCAAATATTTCCAGTGCCAACAGCCATGCCGAGCATAGCAAGCAGCATGCCCCAACGGGAACTGAAGACTTCAGATTTCGACGCCACAGACATCTCCGGATCTTAGCAGAACAAAGCGCGGTCGCATGGCTAAGCTACTTGACCGCAAGTGAGTATAGGGTCGAGGCGACCCCTTGGGTACTTAACTATTATCTAACCGGAACTCGTTCCGCTTGAGGGGATCAGTCAAGAAAGCTGGTTGGTGATCCAGGTTACAACCTTATCTACCCCTACTCGTTCCTGTCCTAGGCTATCCCGATCTCGGACTGTCACCGTGCCATCCTCTGTGCTTTGTCCGTCGACTGTGATGCACCATGGCGTTCCAATCTCATCCTGGCGACGATATCGTCGACCGATCGCACCCGATTGATCATAGAATGATGGGATTCCTGACGACCGCAGATCACCCATCAGCTTCATCGCGATCTCCGGCATCCCGTCCTTTTTCACCAGAGGGAATACCGCAGCTTTAAGAGGTGCTAACTGTGGCTGTAGTGACAGTAAAACCCTTTTTTCGCCCTCGACTTCTTCCTCCCGGTACGCATCCGCCAATAGAACAAGCACTGTGCGGTCTACCCCCATTGATGTCTCTACTACGTAAGGGATATAGCGTTCATTCGAAGTCGGATCGATGTATTCAAGACGTTTTCCAGAGTACTCCTGATGGCGAGCGAGATCGTAATCTGTGCGGTTGTGGATGCCTTCGAATTCCTTCCACCCAAAGGGAAATTCGTACTCTATATCAAACGCTTTCTTACAATAATGTGCTAGTTCATCTGCCCCGTGCTCGTGAAACCTCAACTTCTCTGGACGAATCCCGAGCCCGAGGTGCCATTGCATACGAAGGTCCTTCCATTCTTCAAAAACAACCTCATCATCTCCAGGCTTCACAAAAAACTGCATTTCAGCCTGTTCAAACTCACGCGTGCGGAAAATGAAGTTCCCAGGCGTAATCTCGTTCCGAAAGGCCTTCCCGATCTGGGCGATCCCGAAGGGGACTTTCTGTCTTGTCGTACCCTGAACGTTCAAGAAATTGACAAAAATCCCCTGAGCTGTCTCAGGTCGTAAATACACAGTCGCGGACGAATCTTCAACTGGTCCCATGAATGTCTTAAACATCAGGTTGAAGAGCCGAGGTTCAGTAAAAGCCTCTTTTGTGCCACATACTGGACATTGCCCATCCTTTACCTTAGGCAAGTCCGTCCGAAAGCGACGATGACAGTTAGTACACTCAACTAGCGGGTCAGTGAAACTTTCTACGTGACCAGAAGCTTCCCAGACGCGGGGATGCATTAGGATCGACGCATCCACACCCTCGACGTCTTCACGCTGATGTACCATCGAGGACCACCACAACTCCTTGACGTTGCGCTTGAGTTCAACTCCTAGAGATCCATAGTCCCAGACTGATCCTGTCCCACCATAGATCTCGGATGATTGGAAGACATACCCTCGCCGCTTGGCAAGTGATACAAGCTTCTCCATCAGGTCCGCAGTCACCATTAATCCCTTTATTTTCAAGGACTTATGACAGGAGTGGGTCGGTCGGAAAAGGTACCGGAGGCACCTAGCCTGATCAACGTCATCCGTGTAGCAAATCCAGATATCTCTAATCAAGCATTAATTGCAACCAGAATTATAAGTGATTAAAATTGGGGTATGATCACTTTTACAGACCGTGCTCGAGAGGTTGTCCTCTCACTGCTTGATGAGAGTGGGGGGGAATTAGAAGCATTGCGAATCGCTATGCGAGATGTCGGTGGCGGCTTGAAGCCACACTTTGACCTTACGCTGGTTGGAGCTAATGAGCGTTCACCGGATGACCAAGAGGAAGATGTAGGCGGATTCTCAATCTTGGTTGAGCAATCTCTAGTGAACCAACTCGACGGTGCGACCGTCGACTACGTGCAGCGTATTAACGAGAGCGGTTTTGAAGTTCGCACCCTAGAGCCGGATGAACCCAAGAAATCTCAAGATCCACCACAGGGTGAGATTGCGGAGCGAGTTCGTGAAGTCCTTGAGGTTCAGGTGAACCCCGCAATCGCAGCACATGGGGGGATGATCTCTCTGGTGAACGTTGAAGAGACAGACATCTATGTTGAGATGAGTGGTGGTTGCCAAGGTTGTGCGCTTTCCACTGCGACTCTCCGGCAGGGTGTGGAACGCATGCTGCGAGAAGCTATCCCAGAGCTCACAGGCGTCCATGATATTACCGATCACTCATCAGGGGAAAACCCCTATCTCTAGTTCAGTTTTGAGTAGCTGGTTGTAGACAAATCTGACTAGCCACGTCAAGGACGGTATTTCATTGTTCCTAAGTTGTACGCTTGTATACACACGGGCCCCTAACCCTTGAGGGCTAGGAGCCCGTTAGGACTCAGGCAGCAAAGTAAGAGAGGGCTGTTCAGCGCCTTCTAGCTCACCACCCGCCTGTTTTGCCTCACCTTCTCCATGTACTTCTCGAAGAAATGCTTTTGAATGTCATTCATGTCGATCTCACGACCCTGGATGTAGGACTGCTCTATATCACTAGTCATGTCCAGTGGGGTTCCGGTGGTGATAAGGAATGTCGCCTGCTTTCCTGGCTCCAGAGAACCCACCTGATCACCGATCCCCATGAACTCCGCAGCGTTGATCGTCACGGCTTTCAGGGCTTCTTCTTCCGGAAGCCCAAAGGCAACAGCCACACCTGCCTCCCAGGGTAGTCGGTTCGTGTAAAGAGCTCCCGAGCCACCTGAAATGGCGAACCTTACTCCTGCTGCATGAAGACGGGCGGGCATGGTGTAGGCTCCGTCGTACCCTTCATAAGCCCGACCAGGTGCAGCCATAGTCGAGGTAAGGATCACAGGGATATTGTTCGCCGCTAACCGATCAGCGACATGAATAGCGTCGCCCCCTCCGCGGATTACTAGCCGCACTCCCTCTTCCTGGGCCCAAGTGATCGCATCGTTTATCTGAGCGGCGCCGTCCGCCGAGACAACTACCGGAATATCCCCATCAAGCGCTGGAATCATCGCAGCATAACGAGAATCGGACCGCACTTCTGCACCCGCGTTGGTAGCATCACGATATGCCCGAGCCTCAGCAAAAAAGTCCTTGAGCTGCTGGACTTGCTCAGCGTAAGTGGGGGGGGACTCCTGTGGTCCAGGCCCGAAGCCTCGGCCTCGACCGCCCCTACCGCCCCTACCACCCCTCGAATTGGGGTTGGGCCAATTCACGTTTAATGCAGCTGCCGACTCAATTGACATCTCCTCCCAATCCCAACCCTCGAGGCTCATTGCTGACGACATACCCGAGATGAGGCCACCCCCCGGTGTTGTAAGGGTCACAAGTACGCCAGCGGAGCGTGTGGTACCGATATGGCGGCTCTCCGCATTGACCGCCACATCAGCTCGTACGTTGGGGTTAAAGTCGCCCAGTTCATTGACGTCACTCGAGACATCCACAGAGCCGATCTCACTGATCCCCACCGTGCTGTATGCGTCAATGAGGCCCGGGTAGATGTACTTGCCAGAGACGTCTACAACTCGAGTCCCCATAGGAATCTCTACGTCTGTGCCAATGTCCCTGATTACCCCATTCTCAAACAAGATCGTACCGTTTTCAATCACGCCGTTTGTCACGGTGTGGATGGTGGCCCCTATTAACGCAACTGCTTCCGATTGAGGCGGAACAGTCATCCGAACCTGCGCCTTCACCGCTATTGGTGATAGCAGAGGGCCAACCGCTGTCACCACAGCTACCATTGCTAGAATAAGGGTTACTGTGGCCAGACCAGCAGTCCTAGAAAGATAGCCCATCTTGGCTCCTCGCTTCTTTATCGTCGTGGTCATGATCAGTTACTCCCGCGCTGGTCGCGCATGTTTCCGTTCCCCGCGATAGAAAGAATGGCTTGTATGAGCTGAGTGCGCTCGCGATCTATCTGCTGCCGTATAGCAGCATCCTCCTCGAGAGAGAAGTACCGTCGGCCGTCTACCCAGGTTTGCTCAGCCCTTGTGAACTGAGATAGGGGGTTACCACTCCAGATAACAAAATCAGCATCCTTCTCTGCCTCGAGTGAGCCCACGCGGGCATCGATAGCTACAGCCTTCGCAGCCTGATTGGTCACCGTTGAAAGCGCCTGCTCCTGCGTGAGACCGGTGCGCAGCAGTTTCCCCGCCTCCCAATTCATGCGGCTGGCGATTTCATTATTGTCGGAGTGGAGTGACGTCACTACACCTGCTTCAATCAGGATACGGGCATTGTACACGGAAGCATCGTACGCCTCCATTTTAAACCCGCCCCAGTCACTCCATACGACTGCTGCCACACCAGAGGCAGCCAGTTCAGGAGCAATCTTGTAGGCCTCAATCCCGTGCTGTAAGGTCTGAACCCGAAAGCCAAACTCTTCGGCCAGACGGACTAGAGCCAAAAATTCGTCAGCACGGTAACCGTGCGACGAGATAAGCAGTTCCTGGTTTAGGATATCGAGGATTGACTCCATTCGCAGGTCGCGGCGTGGGGGTATCCCCTCCCCGCTGGCCTCCCAGCGTTGCCACTCCCGCTCGTAGTCACGAGCAGCAAGAAAGTGGTCGCGGATGATCTCCTGCGTTCCCATTCGGGTGTCCGGATAACGACCCTGACGCCGCTTAGGGTTCTCCCCCAACGCAAACTTCACCGTCCGGGGGGCGCCCTCTAGCTTGAGGTCATCCGGTAAAGAACCCCACCGGAGCTTCACGAAGACATTTTCTCCTCCGATCGGATTTGCGGAGCCATGCTTGATATGAGCAGTTGTGAGGCCACCGGCTAACTGGCGATACATCCAGATGTTGTTGTGTGTCACCACATCACCCATACGCACCTCAGGAACGATGGCAAAACCGCTTTCGTTGACTGCGCTGACGCCGGCATGGATATGGGGGTCGATTAGCCCAGGCGTCACATGCTTTCCGGTAGCGTCGATTTCCATCGCGCCCCCAGGGGCGTCGAGATCAGGACCCACTGCCACCACCTTCCCTGCCTGGACCAAGAGATCAGCGTTTTCCATCTGTCCCAGTGGACCCTGGCTCCAGACGGTGGCATTACGCACCACCACAGCAGCTGGCTGCTCAGGAATCGAACTCCGCCCGAACTCCATCATGGGTCGGATAAACGGCAGGTCTATCTCGGGGACATTCATAGCCACAGTTCCGCGTGTGGCTCCCTCATATGCCTCTGTGCGAGCCCCTCGGAAAGACGGATCTGCCCCGTTAGGAAGGGAGGTCCATCCGTAAAATTCCTCCCCCAGCACCGAACCTGCCAGGAGTGCAACTCCCTCATACCCGAGGTCCTCCCCGTCAAAGCGCACCTCGATACGGCCGGTCTCGGCCACGACCTCTGCCGAGGCCAGATTTATACTGGCACCATCAGGGCCTGCGATATCAATGGATCCACGCAGGCGGTTCAGGGGGCCCTCAAGACGGAGCGCCGCTTCAAAGCCCCACTCGTCGTCAGATGAGATGCGCCAAGTACCTCTCGGATCAATCTGGGGTGAGCGAGTAACCCCGTAGACCTGCCCGTGTACCCAGACGTCTCGGACGGTGGCCTCTTCCGTGAAAAGGTCTCCTTCACTTACAACGAGGTTCGCAACCTTGCCCTCTTCAATGGTGCCGTGGGTGTTATCGAGTCCCAGCCAAGCTGCCGGAGTAGTGGTCAGTGCGGCCAGGGCGTCAGTAGTAGAGAGACCCCGTGCCACCGCAATCCTAAGATTGGGCAGGAATTCGTTCAGTGACGAAAGCCCGTCGGAGGTAATGGCAAAGCGGATGCCGGCCCCGGCCAATTGGGATGGGCTCGTGGGTGCTAGATACCAATCTCGCAGGTCCGCTAAACTGGCATTCAACGCTGACTCAGGGTCATCGACATTAGGCGCGTCAGGAAAACTCAGAGGTATGATGAGCGGATCGTTGCGTCCCCTGAGCACATCGAGAATCCGATATTCCTGACCACTTCCCCGATACCAGGCATCCACACCGTACTCCGCGGCAAGCTTGTACGCCCGAAGGTACTCCTCCTCACTACCAGTCTCGAACACGATCGGCTGATCTCCCTGTACCGCGTCCTCAAGAGCTGCCAAAGCTTCGCTGGTCTCAGGCGGCAGAAATGCACGACCACTGGCCTCGTAGGCACCCCAAGCCCTCACATACCAGTCAGCATCCATGAACGTCTGCTTCATGAGAGCGATGGTCCCCATGGCCGAGTTGGGGTACGCTCCACCTAATTGAAAGGACCGCTGGAAGCCTACAGCTTGGGCTAGGTCGGGTCTGAGCACACGATCTCGGACCCCGGTATCACCCAGGTTCACGACCGAAGCTGTACCTCGAAAGATACCCTGCTTGGGCACGACCAAGGCGGTTCCAAACCCCTGTGAGCGGAGTGCCGCTCGCCGATCAGTATCATCTTGAAGGTTCATTGTGGTGCTAAACCAAGCTCGAACCTGCGGGTTCCAATGGGTCGGTCCCACATCGCCACCTTCAGGAACTGCGTCCATCCCCAGGTCCGCATGGGCATCAATAAACCCCGGATAGACCGTTAGACCGTCCAGGTCCCAAACGCGTGCGCCCGCCGGGGGCTGCATGTTGCCACCAACCCCTTTGATGAGTCCGTTCCGGATTACTATCGTGGCGCCATCCAGGACCTGCCCCGGAGCCGTCACAACCCGAGCGCCCACTAGCGCATGGAATCCGGTGCCGTTGTCTCGGATACCAGCCACTGGCTCGGTCCGGGTCGCCTGTTGGGCTTCAACTCCGCCTGTCAGCAGGAGGGTAATCCCAAGTAAGGAGAGGATTGCTCTCACGACAGCCTCCGTAAGAATGTAGGGTGAATCGCTGCAGATCCCCGTTTCGGGGGGCAGTAGAATAGACTGGCACTCCGAGCCCTGCCAGAAGCTGGCTCTCGGCTGCTTCACAGCCCCAGTGATAGTCCTTACGGCTACTCTGGTGTGAGCAACCCTGTTTTGATCCCAACTACGTTCACTAAAGCCATCAAGTCTGGGACTTCAAGATCAGGAATCGCGCTGGACGGCTTTGTCGCACCTCCGCCGTCTTTTCCTGCCCGTCTATTTACCCAAACAGACTTGAGTCCGAGTTCTGCAGCCGGACCGATATCATGATACAGGCTTTGAGCAACGTGCAGAACTCGCTCTGGAGGAAGGTTGAGACGCCTGAAAACTTCATGGAAATGAGTAAGGTTAGGTTTATAGCTTCGGACTTGCTCTGCTGTGACGACTTGCTCAAATACTACACCAATCTTTTGAGCTGACTTAGCGAAGAGGTCGTCGTCAACATTCGATACGATAGCCAAGCGGTATCTTGATGATAGCAATTGAAGAGCTGTGACGCTGTCGGAGAACGGAGGCCAGCAAGAAACCGATTCCGCAAAGTTTCTTGCCTCTTCCCTACTGGTAGCGAATCCGAATACCTCTCCAAAGCCAAATGCTACCTCTTCCAAAACAGATCGGTAGGGGCGGAAAGCTCCGGTCTCTGCAACTGCCTCTAGGAGTCCGAATTGTTCAAGAACCCGATTGTCGTCCTGGTCATCCGCATCGTGGGCTTCAAGAATAATGCGGACGCCCGCAAGAATACCAGATTCCCAATCAATGATTGTTCCATAGCAATCGAAGGTAAGCGCTTCGAATTGTTCAAAGTTCAGGGACTCAGATTTCATAAATTACTTGATAAGAAGGATGCGATTATTAACAGGGTACAGCCACTCGATCCCTCGTTCGGTCACCACTGCGTCATCCTCAAGTGGAATGCGAACCTTCGCCCCACCCCACTCTGGATTAGATGTGTACGCAAACAGTTCGACAGATATCAACGTTCCTGGCCTTAACTCATAGGTCAATCTGGTGGGATTGAAAAAAGCGAGTGACGGACCAAGGCCATGTCCCCAGTTACCTACTGAGTGAGGTCCAAGCACAACGTCCGTTATCGCCGAGTCAGTAGAAGGTTGATTGAATTCAATTCGATTAAAACCGGCAGCTTCAATAACATCCCACGTTATGTCGAGTGCCTGTTGAGCAGTATTAGCAGGTTTGATGGTTGATTTCATTAGATCACGCACTTTGAGTGCTTGGTCAAAAGCATTTTGGATTCCTGCTGGCACCTCTGTCTCACCTTCATGCAATACATAGGCAATGCGCTTCATATCTGTGTAAAAGTCGAGGAACCCTACACCCCAATCGATCATGAGAAGGTCGCCTCTCTGGATAATTCGGTCAGACGATGTTGCTACTATCCCTTCTGGACCCGTGATGTAAACAGAGGGCATATCAAATGAGGACTCTAGACCTTTTTCTAAGAGTTGGTCCCAAATCCACCATGCAACATCCTCAAGTGTCGTCACACTCGGAGTTATGACCTGGTTCGATAGGGCGCGCTCGGCAATCTCTCGCGAGATCTCTCCTGCTTCAGCAAAAGCTGCGATCTCGCTAGCTACCCTATTAGAACGAAAGTCGGAAACGAAACGCTCTGCAGAAACAAGACGATCACCGTAGGGGCCCAACCTTTCTTTCAAGTGGAGATAAGATGTGTGAGAAAGCCCATCTGCTCCGCCGATTGATTCAGCAATATTCACACCAATACGGTCAGGGTTTCTCTCAGTAACAAAGTCTGTTAGCTCCTCTGCACTGCCGAAATAGTCGTAGACCCCGCACTGTTCTAGCATGTACCCGCCAACCCCAAGAGCTGAACGTTCAACTCGTGCTTCTTGAGCTGTAAACACGTAATAAGCCCAATCACCGACATATCCCCTACCGAGCGCATCCCACATTGGGTCAAGCAATCCTTCTCTCATTACCACGATCCACATATCGAGCTCGTTATCGCGCATCGCCTTTGGGAGTATGAGATCAAACTTTTCAGCTCGGATCTGACACATCCTCTCCCAACGTGCCCGAGACTCCTGCCCTTCTCTGGGCTCAACTACGAATAGGGTGAGCAATAGCGCAATCAATACACGGGTGTTCCAGCGGCTCATGGTTTCTCCAAATTCTGTTTGGGATCGAGTCTGTAATCTGGTTTTAGGTCAGGACATGGGAAACCAGTCACAAGCTCGACACCTTATGGTCTTTCCAGAAAGGTGTCCTTGGTGAACAAGGCTACGAACCTCAGGTTGAATCTGCACTTGACCCGAGCCGCACAACGGCTCTATTTGTCGCCTCTAGTAAAAAGGTTGGAACGAAAACAGGAGTAAGAATGTCGGAGAAGATTCGAATCGTCCTGCGCTGGATTCAAATTAAGGACAATAAAGAGGCGGCATGGGATGATGAGGGGGAATTCCGCTTTCAATCTAAAGTCACGACTCAAGGGGTAAGTCACGAGCTAGCATTCCCTGAGGAGGGCTATTGGTCGATTTCTGATCATCCGAAAAGGAATAAGGTCGATAAAATCGACAAAGTACTTTTTGAGGGTCACGCAGGAGATTCACTTACGGTCGAGTTATCTGGGGTTGAACTGGATAAAATGACTGCTAATGATCATTTGGAGCACTATTCTAAATCATTCAGTGGAGATTCCTCTGGGTGGCTTGGCCGTCATCAGCCAACGGATGAGGGCGTAGGTGATCCTGAAAACATGAGTGACTGGCGTATCTGTTACGACATTGAATCTGCCTGATTATCCTAGGTAGCCCTTCAATCACCTTCTTAACCCCCGCGCCAAATAATTGGCGCGGGGGTTTTCTTTCACTCAGAGATATGCCAGTACGTTAGATGGAGAAGTTTCATATTCGGTGAGACATCTGAAGAGTTCAGAAGTGCCCAGGGTTGTTACAACTACTGAACACTCTAAGGTACTCGCGTATGAACATGCTCGTCTTCATCTTTCTACAATGATTAACCCGCAATCGCTAGACTCTGAAGACAGTAGAGTACTGAATCACGATACAAGCGGGTCATCATACGAGGACCTGAGCCACGAAGGAGTCCATCATGATTTTGAGCCTGAGGCAACTCACGATAATCACAAGTGTGGCAATGGCCACGAGTCTCTATGGAACTGCTGCAGCCCAGTCCCTTCCACCAGACGAAGAAGGCGCACTTGCGAGGCTGGACTCATCACCAAGGCATGGTGAATGGGTCACTTATGATGCGGGAGAAGGGGACATGGTGAGGGCTTGGGTTACCTATCCCGAGCGCAGCGACGAAGCTCCAGTGGTCATTGTGATTCATGAAATCTATGGCCTAACAGATTGGATAAGGGCCGTTGCTGACCAACTTGCAGCTGATGGCTTTATAGCTGTTGCGCCAGATTTACTATCTGGATCAGGGCCGAACGGTGGAGGCTCAGAGTCAATGGACAGACAGGCTTCGGTGGCAGCGATTCGTACACTTGATCCGATTGACGTCAACCGACGACTCCGAGCAATGGCAGCCTACGCGACCGCTCTCCCTTCTGCCAGAGATCAAGTGGGTGCGGTGGGATACTGCTGGGGTGGAAGCACAAGCTTCGGCTTTGCAGTCGACTACGCTGACCTGGATGCCGCTGTTGTGTACTACGGTACTTCGCCTGAAAGAGGCTTTGACCAGATCCAGGCACCAGTGCTTGGCCTTTATGGAGGCAATGATAATCGTGTGAATTCCACTATACCACGAGCGGAACAAGCGATGTCAAGCGGAGAACGAAACTTCAAAGCTCATATTTTCGATGGAGCAGGACACGGATTCCTTCGTGCACAATCTGGACAACAAGGAGCGAACATGAGCGCTACTGAGCAGGCTTGGCCATTAACAGTCGACTTTTTTAAAAAACAGCTCGGCTCATGACCTTGCCACTTGTGGTGCTCGCTGCAGGGCTCTCAACTCGCTACGGAGGACTAAAGCAGCTGGACCCGCTGGGTCCTGATGGGGAAGCTATCATGGATTACAATATCTATGACGCTGCCCAAGCCGGATTCAACCGCATTATTATGGTTACGCGCTCTGAGATCGAGGACGAAATCAGGGCTCACCTGTCCACAATCATTGGCGGAGTTCTGCCGATAGACTATGTACAACAAAGCCTAGACCAACTTCCTGAAGGATTTCACCCCCCTCCTGACAGATCTCGGCCTTGGGGAACCGGTCACGCCGTGCTCTGCGCAGCTGACTTTATTGAGGGACCCTTTGCAGTTTGCAATGCCGATGACCTTTATGGACCGGGCGCCTTCTCGATACTTCACTCTCATATGTATTCCAATCAGCGAACCTCAGATGGAGCTCTGGTTGGATATACTCTCTCAGATACCCTGTCAGGGAGTGGATCGGTCTCAAGAGGTATTTGTGTACTGAGTAAAGACGGCCTTTTATCTCATATTGAGGAAACTCAGGATGTTCGCCTTGCTGATGGGTGTATCACTGGGAAACACCTGGAGGGAATCCATGGTTTACATCCAGGGGAAAACCATGTGGAGCTTTCAGGAGATTCCATCGTATCTATGAATTTGTGGGGATTCACCCAATCAACAATGAACCAAATGCGTTCACAGTTCAGTAATTTCCTTGAATACAATGCCTCGAGCACATCGCAAGAGTTCCTACTGTCCACTGCTCTGAATGGCCAGATTCAAGCTGGTTCGACTTCTATGCAAGTACTTCATACAAAGGATCGGTGGTTTGGAGTAACGCACGCCTCGGATAAAGACCAAGCCCAAACCATGCTTCTGAATCAAATTGATCAAGGCATCTACCCCCGGTCGCTTACCGATGGCTTTGCAGAGCTAGTTTCATAGTGCACTCAAGAAGACATGGGGGCGTCTAGTACATGCAGTTGACCCAGTTGGATTGGATCGTCGTCTGCCTGTACATCACTGTAACGCTTGTAACCGGTCTATACTTTGCACGTCGTGCAAGCCGCCAGACTGATGAATTTTTCCTTGGTGGACGCTCTATGCCCTGGTGGCTTCTCGGTACCTCCATGGTCGCAACCACTTTTTCTACTGACACCCCAAACTTGGTAACAGATCTAGTACGAACAGGAGGTGTTAGTGAAAACTGGATCTGGTGGGCGATGGGAATCAGTGGGATGTGTACAGTGTTCTTTTATGCACAACTCTGGCGCCGATCAAATATCCTTACGGATGTCGGTTTTTACGAACTTCGTTACTCCGGACGTCCGGCAGCCTTTCTGCGTGGCTTCCGTGCTCTGTACCTGGGCATCTTCTTCAATGTGATGATCATGGCTACGGTGACTCTGGCCGCGATCAAGATCGGTGGCATCCTTTTGGGTGTATCCAAGTATGAAGTCATACTAATCGCAGGGACTGTAACAGCCCTATACTCAGCTACATCTGGGCTTTGGGGAGTTGTAGTCACGGACCTACTGTTATTCATCGTCGCAATGACTGGATCTCTTGCGGCTGCGTACTATGCGGTGCAACAACCTGCGGTGGGTGGACTAAATGGTCTATTCACGAACCCGGAACTAGCAGGAAAACTTGCACTACTTCCTGACTTCACAGACCTGCATAGCGCGGCTGCGATCTTTATTATCCCAATCGCAGTTCAATGGTGGAGTACTTGGTACCCAGGTGCCGAGCCGGGAGGGGGCGGCTATGTAGCACAGCGGATGCTTGCGGCGAAAGATGAGTCCCATGCCCTCAAGGCTACCCTTTGGTTTAACCTAGCCCACTACGCCCTGAGACCATGGCCGTGGATCATTGTGGCGCTTGCTTCTTTGATCGTTTATCCGACACTCGATTCTATCCAAGCAGCTTTCCCGACAGTCGACCCTTCTATCGTGCGACATGATTTAGCATATCCGGCGATGCTGGTCTTCTTGCCCTCTGGACTTCTAGGGCTGGTCGTGGCTTCTCTGGCAGCAGCATATATGTCCACAATCAGCACCCACCTCAACTGGGGAGCATCCTATATTATCGATGACTGGTATCGTCGTTTCGTATCACCTGATCGTGAGGATCGCCACTATCTCCGGCTAGCTCGGCTAGCAACAATCGGGCTGATTATACTCGCCGGAATCGTTTCACTTTGGCTCGAAAATGCGTTGCAGGCGTTCCAGATTCTTCTCCAAATTGGAGCTGGGACGGGCTTGGTATTCCTTCTTCGATGGTTCTGGTGGCGCATTAATGCCTGGAGTGAAATCTCCGCGATGATCATATCATTTCTCATCGCTGTGTACTTCGAGTTCATTCACACAAACACGCTGGGGCGAGAGGCCTTAGAGCCCTCATTTCAGCTCGTCTTTGGGGTGCTCTTAACGTCCATCGGATGGGTCACCGTAACACTACTGACGCCTCCAGCGAGTCCGGAAACTTTAAAGAGCTTTCACCAACTCATACGACCCATGGGTGGAGGATGGAGAGGGGCTGGGCTTGGCCTAGAACCTGATCCAAACGGCTCGAGTCCAACTGCAGCATTTCTGGCGTGGTTCCTGGGTTGTATAGCAATCTATGGTGCACTGTTCGGGACTGGTTATGCCCTCTACGGACGGCACACTTTATCGCTTCTCTGCATTACAACAGCAGCCTTAGCAATTCTTTGGCTTTTCCGGCTACTCCCGAAAATTGAGCTTCGTTAGTCAAACCACTTTGCATATCGACTAAGCACGTTTTTCACTGACCCACCAATAACGGAAAGCGATCGGACAGAGGCGCCATAAAAGAGCACCGAAAAACACTGCGGCAACAACGCCAGTGCCTGCGAAAAGGACTCCATTCGAGCCTGCTAACCATGCCGGAGGTACATAGGTTTCACCCGGACTAAGGATCGCTCGCGTTACCCCTGTTACGGTCCCTGAGACATGTAGCCATAGAACCAACGCGGCCACACTTAAGTTCAGCCAAACCACAATCCTGCGCATTCCCACTGTGTTAAGACTCTCTGCAGCGGAATCCCCCTCTCTCACACGAAGGTGTTCTCCCAGAATCCAGATAATTGCACCTATCAGAATCATGGTATCGATACCGATAGTAGCACCCATCGCGTGTCCGGTGACCGCATATGTCCCGTGTATTATCGCGTTAAGTGGAGGAATCGAAATCAGGATTGCTGAAAAAAGAACGAAGACTGTCCAGTATTTTGATGCTGTGAAGCTTTCTCGGGTCGCACAAAACTCCCCACGTTCAGTTACGCTCACCAACCCCCAGACGTCGTAGATGGCTCTGCACAAAACCGTAATCTCAGCCATCGAAACCACAAACGATATCCACTTCACCAAGTGATCCTGCGGCAAATGGTATGTATGGTGTGCAAAATTTGTGAACGAATTGAGTAGACCAACTGCAAATAGAGCATATGCGATCTTCGAGTGGCCATAGCTAGGATTGCGGCTGATGCGTTCCCCGATGTAAATAACCGAGCCGTAGACAAAGAGATTAAAGCTTCCCACGAGTGTGCCTGTTGCCTTCCACTGCACCTGGAGATCTTGCACGGGATTCGCGAAAAAACTCGGAATCAGATACAAGTGCTGCTCTATGAACGTGACAACAAAAAACAACATTCCCACGCCCCACATTGTTATGTATACCGGCCGCTGAAAGAAGTTTGGCCCGGCGATACGAAAGAAATTCCATAGGTAACAGAGCCAACCAACCAGTATCAGTACACTAAACATTGGATGGAACCCAACGTATTCCCGTCCTGATCCCACACCCAGGCTAAGGGTGAAGAGAATTCCAATTCCAGCGGCTGCCCATGACACCACCTGTACTCTCAGCCGCCAACGATCTCCCCGAGTCACGTCACCACCATGATCCTGCAGCCACCGATGAACGACTGCGACTCCCCCAAGAAAAATCCAGGCAGATGCGAAAGCTGTGTGAATAGGCCGTAACTGGCGAAGGTCGAGACCGACTGATTGAAAGCTGGGAGCTAGAGCAGGCACTGAATACAGCGCAGCGAGTATTCCTCCAATTAGCGTAACCGCAATTGCAATTAAACCACCCCGGATAAACATGATCGTTGCGAACTGCCGGACTGGATGACCCTGCGCGAAGGAAAGCAAGCGACTGCTGGCTTCATTAGGCACTAACTCGCGCTCCAGATTGGTATGATTCATGACTGCAACGCGAGGAGCGAATAGGTGATGAACAGTGTCATAGCTCTCACTTACCTGTACTCCCACCAAGGCAGCAATCTCCAATTCACATTTCGATCCACCTGTCTGGTTCGCGTATCATCTTCTAACTCCCCTCTATGCTCATTTAGCCAGAAGAAATAAGAGATCAGATCATTAATCTGTGAGGGTGAGAGTTCAGGGACTGGCGGTGGCATGCCAGTCTCTGGCTTGCCACTGGTAAGTATGTCGACTAGGTCAGGTTCACTAAGCCTCTCGACAGTGGTCGAAAGATCAGGTGCTCCCACAATTGAGGTCTGAAAGGGGAAATGACACGCTTTGCACAGCCCAGTTCGAAATGTTTCAAATCCTGCAGCAGTATTAGTTGGAAGTACAAAATCGCTGATCGCGGACTCAAATGCTTCCTGTAAACTTGTACCCGTACTGGGGTCACCCATCCTCAGTTCACCTCTGCCGAGATCCGGACGATCAATTTCATTCATAAAGGTCTTTAATTGATCAATCTGTCTTGAGCTAAAATTGAAGGCTGGCATCTGACCACTCCCAACAGTCAGAAGCGAGACAAGCCGGGTCTCGTCAACGCGGCTTGCGGCATTCGTTAGATCAGGGCCAAGGAACCCTCCCTGGCCCCAGAGTTGATGACAGACTTGGCAAGCCGACTCATGGTAGATTTGACGACCTTCAATCGCTTCCGAAGAGAGTTCTAGATCCACGCCATCCCTGTAGACGAAGATCGACTGGGCCAAGAAACAAAGGACCAAGACCGCTAGTAGTCTCTTTTTTGACGATGGGTTAAGCATCTACTCTTGAGTTGATATTACTCATCATCTAAGGAACAATCCGGACAAACCAAAGGTCATGCCAAAGTTCGGTGCATTATCCGTAAGCCCGAAGGAGACCGCTGAATCAATTTGCCACCAATCATTCAACAAGAATGTGCCCCCGGTTTGTATTAAACCGATATCACCTCCGTATTCATCTTTTGTGATTTGTTTAAAAGCCATCTCAGAAAACACTCTGAACCGAGGGGAAAAAAGGCCGCGGCTTATCACTAACCCTAACACACCTGATGGGTACCGACTGAACTCGTCCCGATCTAACTGAAACCCAGGCATTATAGCGATCCCCCAGTCACCTCTGAAATCACCTTGATCGAGGTAGTCCCCGTCAATCCAAGGTATGTGAAAACTCCATTCCGCTACTACGCGAAAGGATGGGCGTATCCCAAATCCCCGTAACTCAGCAGACCCGATTGGCAGATCTGCGTGAACCAAGGCGGCCATCGCAGGTCTGCTGGATTCATCCGAAGGAAGAAAAGACCACTTAACACCAACCGAGAAGTCCGAAATTCCGTTAGTAGTGATCTGTCTTGAATTGAGTTCGGATGTCGAATTCGAGAGAGTCTGCTCAGTAACTCGATACTGAGTAAACCAGTCCGACTCTAACCTTAGCTCCCAAGAGTTGGCTATCCCAACTCGGAAGAGAAAAGGGGTAGCCCAAGTATCAATGTTACCGACACCTGTTGTTTCCGTATCAAATGCGAAAGAGCCTTCAACCTGAATAGCACCCGCACCTACTGTTGAACTCGATTCAACAAAGTCAGGACGATCCGTACCAATGGGTACTTGAGCGATCGCTAATCCGGGTAAAGCGATTGCTAAAGCAATGGAGGAAACCACAGGACAAAAAGTAGATAGGGCCCACATTCTGTTTTTCTTGACATTCATAAGAGAACGGCCATTTCTTACTAGAATTGGTAAATATGTATTCAAGAAGGTGCCTTGGTAGAATGCGGAAAGGTGAAGAAGGCCAGGTCATCGAGTAGAGTCAACCCAATACTCAAGACTACAGGGTGATTATCGAAGCCCCCGCAGAAGGTTTGGCTACAAAATGGCTTTGATCGGTATCTGTCCTTATACCCCGAGGCCCATAATACCCTTGCGACAAGCCTTCTAGAACCTCATCTACCTTCTCCTGCTCAGTAATCATGATGACGGATCCACCGAAACCAGCCCCAGTGAGTCGCGCACCTGCCGCTCCAGCTTCACGACAAGCTACAACGAGTTCATCGAGTTCTACTGAACTGACTTCGTAGTCCACACGAAGACTCCTATGTGAAGCATCCATCAACGAACCAAATGCTTGAATGTCCTCGCTAACCATAAGGCCAATAGCTTTTCCTACTCGAACAGCTTCCGTAACCACATGTCGAAAACGCCGTAAGAGAGTTCCTTCGAGCTCAGCCTCTGCGATTTCGATCGCTATGTCTTCTCCAAGAATCTCAAGAACGTCCCTATACCCAGTGACTTGAGAGTGAATTAGACCACGTTCTGATGCAGTCTTCGTGATAATCCTCAAAGCATGTTCAGATTCATCGCGACGCGCATTATATGCGCTCATCGCATAGCCTGATTTCTCAACTCGCACCCCAGAATTAGCGATTACGAACCGCCATTTCTCTGGAACCAGAATATGTCTGATCTTTAGGGGACCAAACTCGATCTGCGCCGCATAGCGGGCTTGGCCACCAATGGATACTGCCTGATCCATCCCACCTCCACGGGTCCCTGTATAGCGTTCTGCATCAGCCATCATGTCCGCAAAGGGCAGTGTTTCCAGCTCAAGTCCATTGACTTCGGCAAGAGCCAGCCCAACTACGTTAACAAGCGCAGAGGACGATGAAAGCCCTGCTGCGATAGGGATATCAGAGACAAGAACACCATCAAAGCCGTGTGAGACAGCAAATCGCCTCGCTAACTCATTGGCCGGAGCCTTCAGGTAGTTTCCCCAATGACCTGGCAGATTGGCAGTTATCTCTCGACCGATCTCGAACTCGACTTCTTCAAAGTCCTCACTAACACTACGAATCCGGACAAATCCATCATCCCGACACCGGAAAGCCAAATATACTTGGCGCTGAATAGCCATCGGGAATACTGGCAGGTCATGATAGTCAATGTGCTCACCAATTAGGTTCACACGCCCCGGAGCCCGGGCAAAATGAGTCGGCTGCACCCCGAACTCTTTGAAAAACGCATCTCCGGATATGAGTTCCAGAGGTGACCGGTCCACTTGACGCGGATTGGGCCAATTCACTTACCGCACTCGTACGTAACCGACTCCTTCTCTAATGTCGATATCCGTTCCGAAAGGTTTCGAGCGCTCGACAAGGTCATTCAGAATTTTTTCCGCAAGAACGCCATGTGCCAACATAGGCCGTCCCCGAACCCAAGCTGGCTCCCCATAACCCAAGGTTATCGGGTGAAGTGCTAGTTCGGTCAACTCACCCCCAGTGAACGTCGGCATAGCAACGACGGCCTCCCAAATCTCGGGATTTGCTGGGAATCCGACTGTCTCATTCTGATAGCGCCTGGCATTGAAGTCCGCTACATGGTCATTCACACCGAGATCGTACGCCTGGTAATTCTCTTCGGGTAGTCGGAGTAGGGTCTCATTCTGAAATACAAAGTCACCCAAAGAGTAGAAGATCGGCTTGCCTTTATAGATCTCTATACCACGAAGTACGTGAGGTCCGTGTCCCACGAACATCGTAGCGCCCGCATCCACCATTGCCCTCGCGAACTCTACCAGAAAACCGGCTGGAACGGAGCGAGCTCCGCCACTTTCGTGTGCGTGAATGGTAACAATTACTTGGTCAGCGAGTCGGCTGGCACTTTGCACTACTGCCGCAATTTCAGCCACATCTTCCGGATTCGGTCGAGTCACCACACCTATTTCTGAACCTTCGATGAAATTGGTCGAGAGTGTACGTGCCCCCCGATCACTGCGATTGAAGTTCAACCCCATTTCTTCTGCTAGCACTTGGAAACGATCAAGCTGTTCTGCGGTTGCGACACGTTCGGTTGTGTAACGAAGCGGACTTAAACCGGGCCGAGATTTCATGCTCCCACGTGCATTTCCAGCGCGAGAATGATCAGGGAAGGTCGACGCCATAGAGATTAGAGCTACTCGACCACGTGCGGTCTCCAAGAAGCGGGCCTCTCGGGCTTCGGCAAGACTCTCACCTGCTCCTGCGTGCACTAACCCTGCTTCATCTACGTATTTGGTGGTCAAGCGAAGACCCTCAACCCCGTAATCACCTGTATGGTTATTTGCACGCGATACCATATCAATACCTGCCCAGACAAGCTCCTTAGCAAGTATTGGTTCAGCGCGCATCCAAGTTCCTCCGCTCTGGTGAGCTGGATACGGCTCATAATCATGAAATAGGACTTCGAGATTCGTAAAAGCGGCATCTGCCCCACGAATCAAATCAATCAGCTCGAGAAAATCTGGTTCCTCGTAGACAGATAATCTCCTGGTGATGATCGCGTCTCCCGTCAAAGCAAGTGTAATCTCTTGGGCCGGCGCCGAGACCACCAACCAACCTATCGCGAAGCTGGTTAGCCCGGTGACACGAAATCGTTTCATCACAATCCTCCTCTTTCTACGCTCTAAGAATTTCCAGTTTCGGCCACTGCGCCCACCGACCTCGTGTAAAATCTGGCACATCGATTGGGCGACTACGATTAGCGACTGACCACTCTGACAATGGGGTGATCACTGACATTGCGGCTGCATCGTAGACATTCATATCGGTGGGGTTACCCTCCCGTAGGCATTTCACCAACCGGTAATCCTCTATGAAATCCATACCTCCATGCCCAGCTCCTGCTGACTGCTCCTCCAGATCTTTCCACAATGGGTGATCATACTCGTCTCGTAAATCCATCCAATCCTGCCACTCATGTCCGGGACTCAGGCCTTCGATATGCACTCGGTGAGGATATCCCTGAAATAACCCCTTAGTCCCTTGGACCATGTGAATCCGCGAATATGGCCGGGGAAGGTTTGTGTCATGACTGAGATAAATCGTTCGTCCCCGTACTGTTTTGATCATTGTCGTGTTCACATCACCAAGGACATAACGCTCTGTGCGCTTCAGGTGATTCTCCGGGTAGTTAGCCTTCGCCCATTCCTGTAATCCCTGTGATGGCGAGCTCATCGACACGAGATATTCGAACTGATCTCCACGATTGATATCCATCACATTGGCTACTGGACCCAGGCCATGAGTTGGGTAGAGGTTGCCATCTCGTACCATGGAGTGAGCACGCCGCCAGAGGCCTTCCCCAACGTCAGAGAACTTGATCTCTCTAAGGTCGTGCAGGTATCCGCATTCGGCGTGAAGTATATCCCCCAATAGGCCCAAGCGAGCCATATGGAAAACCATCATTTCAGGACGGTCATAGTTACAATTTTCCATCATAACGCAGTGCTTGCGGTACTTTTCAGCATACTCGACAAGTTTCCAACAGTCATCGGTCGTGTATGCGGCCGGGACCTCGGTAGCAGCATGCTTTTCGTTTTCCATCGCTGATAGGCACACTGGCACATGCCATTCCCACGGTGTAGCAGTGAACACAAGATCTAGGTCTTCAGTCTCGCACATGCGAACAAAATCTGTCTCGTGACGCCCGTACATCGTCGGCGGTGCTCGACCATCGTCAGTCACCCAACTCGAGACTTCCTCATTGCGTGCCGAGTCAATATCACAAAGAGCTACAATCTCAATACCTTCAAGCCCTAGAAAATTCCTAACATGAGCTCCCCCCATTCCCCCCACACCTACAAAGCCAACGCGCACTATATCAATAGGATCTGCGGCGAATGGCTTAGCGGGAGCCGGACCCATATCAGGGCGCTGTTGTTGGTGATCAAGATCTGCTGAAGCCGGTGTAGGAGAAAGTCCGGAAGTCGCGCCAATTCCAAGACCAGCGGCACCAAGCTTGAGGAGTTCGCGTCGACCGAGAAAATCTAAATTATGGGGATTACTCATTATCAACCTGACTTTTGGGACTTGCTAAGTAGTACTCAGCAAATTGGATGGTGCTCTGGCACAGCTCAAGGCCAGCCAGCCTATAACTGACAGTAGCGCAATACCCTCTCAGGCCGCCAATTAAATTACCTGAGTACTCCCCCAGACTAAAGAATCCTTCATGAACCAATGCAGAATCCGATGCCTAACTATCGCCATATCCCTTTTTCTGGCGACTGGCCTACTATCGGCCCAAGAGTTTTCAAGGGCGATACCCGAAGAGGTTGGAATGTCGTCAGAGGGGCTGGGAGATCTGACGACAGCGCTGGAAGAGTATGTGGCTGAAGGACGGCTAGCAGGAGCTGTTGCCACTGTCATACGTCGAGGGCAGGTCGTCTATAATGAGGCCGTAGGATATAGAGATCGTGAAGCAAGCGATGCAATGCAGTCTAATGCGATTTTCCGGATCGCGTCTCAGACTAAGGCACTGGTCAGCGTAGGTATCATAATGCTCCAGGAGGACGGGTTGCTCCATATTTCTGATCCCGTGGCAAGCTATCTGCCTGCGTTCGCGGAAACCAAAGTCGCTGTCGCGCGTGAAGGAACAGGATATGACATCGTTGGGTCCAATCGACCGATCACTATTCAAGATCTACTCACTCACACCGCAGGCGTCTCCTATGGAACAGGACCGGCTGGTAGCGCTTGGGCTGCAGCAGAAATCACTGGCTGGTACTTCGCACATCGTGCAGAACCGATCCGCATCACTATTGACCGGATGGCTGATCTTCCATTCACGACACACCCCGGACAGGCTTGGGTTTACGGGTACAGCACTGATATCCTAGGTGCACTTATCGAAGAAGTTTCCGGTACGCCACTTGACCAGTTCATTAAGGATCGAATCACAGATCCACTGGGGATGCACGATACACATTTCTATCTTCCACCATCAAAGACTCACCGTCTGGCAGCCGTCTACAATCTCCGCCGTGGAGAAACGCTGATGAGGGCACCCGAAGGCCCTGGTATGGAGACTCAAGGTCAGTACGTCGAAGGTCCTCGTCAGAGCTTCTCAGGTGGAGCGGGCCTCCTCTCAACCACTCGAGACTATACTCGCTTCCTCCAGATGCTGCTCAATGGAGGCTCACTTAACGGAACCCAGTTGTTATCGGCAGTTTCAGTCAACCTTATGACGGTGAATCATGTGGGAGACTTATATCGAGCACCCGGCATGGGATTCGGGCTGGGATTTTCAGTTCGGGAAGACGTGGCCGCCTCTGGGGCCCCTGGCTCCATCGGGGAATTTGGTTGGGGTGGCGCATACCACTCCACATACTGGGTGGACCCCTTAGAACAACTCGTCGTAGTGTATTTGACCCAAGTAATCCCAGCGTCGGGACTCGACGACCACTCTAATATACGAAGGTTGATTTATTCAGCGATCACGGATCGCGCACGATCTCTTCCAGCCCCGTGAATCCAGAAGCTGTGCGCTCATCAGTAGGTGAGCCAACGTTTGCCCGTAATCTTGGGCTATTTGACGCTACAATGATCGGTGTTGGTGCGATGATTGGAGCCGGGATATTCGTACTTACCGGGATTGCCGCGGGCGAGTCCGGACCAGCTTCTATTCTCGCGTTCGCACTGAATGGTCTAGTAACACTTCTCACCGCCTTTGCTTATGCCGAACTGGCTGCTGCAATTCCAGAGGCTGGAGGAGGCTATGCTTTCGTACGGAGAGCATTCCCTGGCGCAGTTGGATTCACTGCCGGTTGGATGTTGTGGTTTGCTTATACGGTCGCGTGTTCACTATACGCTCTGGGATTCGCCGGATACTTCTGGGAATTCTTCCTTAAGTATATACCCGGCTTCGCTGATGCATCGTTTGCCCTCATGGGAGAACATGCCGCAGGTCTATTTGTAACCCTTGTCATTGGGGGATTTTTCATCCGCCTTAACGTGCGAGGCGCTGAAGTCACCGGGATGGCAGAAAATGTCCTGACCGTTACCAAGCTCCTCATACTCTCGGTGTTCATTGCATACGGTCTCGGAGCTGTGTTCGATGCACCACCGCAACAGGTAACAAACTCTTTCAATCCATTCTTCCCTGAGGGTATGGGCGGAGTAATTGTCGCGATGGGTCTCACTTTTATCGCATTTGAGGGCTATGACCTTATCGCTACGGTCGCCGAAGAGATCAAGGAACCTCAAAAGAACATCCCCCGGGCTACGTTCATCTCTCTAGGAATCACAGTGGTCATGTACTTGCTGATTCTCTTCGTGGCACTCACGGCAGTGACTCCAAAGAGCGGTGAGCCTTCATGGCGTTTCCTCGGAGACTATGGTGAAACAGCTATCGTGCGCGCTGCCGAAGGCTTTATGCCCGCGTTTGGTGTGGGAGTAATCGTTTTTGGCGGTCTACTGAGCACGATGTCAGCCCTCAATGCTACAATCTTGGCATCGTCCCGAGTTGCATTCTCGATGGGCCGGGACCGTTGGCTACCAAAAGCCGTAGGGACAATCCACCCAGTTCGGCGCACACCTCATATTGCGATTCTCTTAAGCGGTGCAGTTCTGCTCTTAATGGCACTGACTCTTCCCATTGAAGCAGTCGGCTCGGCCGCAAGTCTGATTTTCTTGCTGACTTTTGCTATGGTGAACCTTTCGGTCATAGTGCTACGCCGAAAGGCACCAGACCTGCCAAGGCGATACAAGGTTCCCCTCTATCCGGTTGTACCTCTCCTCGGCATCGTTCTCAATGTTTTTCTAGCGGTATACCAATTCAATTTCCAACCGCTCGCTTGGTATGTGACCATTGGCTGGGTTCTCATAGGTCTGGTGCTTTACTATGCCTATTCCGAGAAACAAGCTGCAATGGACAAACCTCAGGTCCTAGAAACATCTTTGCCACCTGTTGCAGCTGTACAGGACACGGTGGTTGTACCACTCCATAATCCAGACCACATCGGCATTCTACTTGACTATGCGGAAGTAATCGCTGACGCGAGAGAGAAAGCCTTAGTAGGATTTTCAGTTGTTGAAGTACCGCGTCAACTACCAATTCACCAAGGCCTGCGCTTCACACATCATCGGGAAGGCCTTTTGAGAGCGGCACGTCAAGAGGCCAGAGATCGAAATATCGAGATCGAGACTGATCTAATGGTGGCCCATCAAGCGTCAGATGGGATTCTATCGGGGGCAAGCCGATACGGAGCTGACTTCATGGTTATGGGGTGGAAAGGTTACACGGATACCCGAGATCGAATTTTTGGAGAGGTTGCAGATCAGGTCATCAGGAACTCCCCCTGTGACCTCGCTATGTTGAAGGTTGAGAATCACGAACGTCCGAAGCGGTGTCTCTTTCCCACCACAGGGGGTCCACACAATCGACTGGCAGCTGAGGTTTTAAATGTGCTCGCACCAGCATTCGGTATGTCTGTCACAGCATGTTATGTCGTGAAGCCTAATGCCTCCAAAGCACAGCTTGCACGAGCAGATAAGCGGCTCGGTAAAACGCTGGACCGTCTTGAGTTAGACCTGCCAGTAAATCGAAAGGTGATTGAGTCTCCATCTATCCCTGGCGGTATTGCAAAAGAGAGCGTTGAATACGACTTAGTCGTTCTAGGCTCAACCCGAGATCGTTTTATAAGGCAACTCATGTTTGGCGAAATACCGACGAAGGTGGCCCGCTACTCTCCGGCATCCGTGCTTGTAGTCCGCCGCTATGAAGGCCGGATGAGATCTCTCCTAAAACGAGCATTCGGGTAAACGTACAAGACGAGAAGAAGGTGATCTCTTACTCAATTCCCATTCGGGTTTGGATGCTGTATCGACTCAAGACCTACAGCTTGCAGCACCCGATATGCATGCTCTGGGGCTTCCCTTATCTCCATCTCTAGCCCAGCCACCTGTGCTTGTTCAGCAATTCTAGCGATACCCTGTGCTGCAGTCAGATCAATTCTTCCCAAACCAGCGCAGTGTACTACGATTCGTTTCACGTTAGGCTCTTGAGCCAAACTCGATAATAGTGAGTCCTCAAGTGCTGGAGCCGATCCAAACCAGAGCACTCCCTTCGGCTCGAAATGAAGCTCCTCTCCTTCAATCTGAGTCTTGACACCTGGCTGCAGTTCACGCCACATATGTGCCGCTGTCGCCATGAGTACCCCGAGTACAACCGCCTGCTCAATTCGCGGTGCTAGAATCAGCGTGAACCCGAAAGTGCCCCACCCAACCACAGCTTGAGGTCCCGATATTGCCCACAGACTCATCAGCTCTTTCACACGGAAAAGCGGCCAAATCGCAGCAATCACAATCCCCGACAGGATCGCCTGCGGAAGCGGAGCCAAGACATACGCGAAAGGCAGGAAAGCCAAAACCACAAGACCCGCAATGAGACCACTCCAACGGCTACGGGCACCGGAAAAGCGATTTACGCTGCTACGGGCGAAGGAACCCCCAACCGGTAATCCCCCTACAAATCCGGCAGCAATATTAGCCATTCCTTGACTAAGAAACTCTCGACTCGGATTCCAGCGCTGACGATCCTCATTGGCAAACACCCGGGCAATCGATGCAGAATCCGCGAAGCCTACAACTGCGATTACTGCTCCTGGTAGAATGAGCGACGGCAAACTGCTCCACGGAAAATCAATCGACACTGCTGGTAGGCCTACTGGTATGTCACCAACTACTGAACCGTTATATCCAGAGATGATTGAAAAGAGGAGCCCTACTAGAGCGGCAATCAAAACCCCCGGCACCAAAGTGTGTATAGCTCTTCCAATGACAATGATCATTACTGATGTCGTCGTAAGTGCTAAGGCTGATAATTCCCATAAACCTGGATCTGATAGGGTTAAGAACGCCCCCCTAACCACGCCGACATTGGCTTCAGATATATCAACACCGAATGTTGAAGGAAGCCGTGCACAGACAATCAGGATAGCAACTGCTGAGGTAAATCCAGTCATGACTGCGCGAGACATCAAGTAGCTGACCCATCCCGCTTTCAGTAATCCTACCGCAGCACGTACAAGCCCACATACCACAGCCAGCAAGGCTGCTAAGGTCGCGAATTCAGCCGTACCCGGTTCAGCCAGAGGGAGTAACGCACCGAGCGTGAGCAAGGCAGTCATTGCTACAGGCCCAGTTTGAAGATAGGGAGACGAAGCGTACAGTGCCGCCGTAATTGGTGCAGCAGCAGCAGCATATAAGCCATGGTGGCTCGGTAGACCAGCTAGCTCAGCGTATGCCATAGACCCTGGGATTAACATGAGTGCAGCCCCGAGTCCGGCTAAGACATCTCTGAGTGAAAACTGGTGAGTAGGTTCAGCGAACACAAAGTTGGTCAAGACACAGTTTCAGCGGTTATTTTTGCTCCTCCTTCTGAAAGTTGTCTCAGTAGTTTCGAGGTTGTCTGAGCTTGATCTAAGAAAAAATCAGCGGTAATTCCGAGTAATTCCCGACGATGCTCGTGGCCCGCCGCCTGTCTATCTGCTTCGGTAGCAAGTGACTGCAGAAATCTACTGGAGTCCTGACTGAGAAGGTGCTCTAGAGCGTACCGACGTTCACCAGCTCTCAATCCCAGGTCGAGCTCAGAAGAGAGACGAGCAAGATCAGCCCTGGCCAGAATGATTCCAGCCCGTACGGGTGCGAGAAGGCCAGAGATGAACGCATCCGCTCCATCAGTCCGCGGATCCGCAAGTGGCGATGACTCACGAAGGTGTAAGGGTAACTGTTTTGGGCAACCTGCTCGGACAAGTTCAACCCGTAAGACTTTATCAAGAAGAAGTGCCCAGCTGCGATAGGGTCCCGCAGCAATCTCAATCACACGCTCCAGGTAGGCTGGGACCCAAGGAGCTATGTGCTCCTGAAGAAGAGCGTCCCTGCCCCGATGAATCATCAGCGTCTCAGCTTCTGAAAAACGAGGAGGTTTTCCTGAACTGTTCCCTACGAGACCGATCTGCTCGCTCAATGTCGCATACAAACCTAGTAGGGCTGCAAGATGGTCCGGCTCCGGAGGAGGATTCCTTCCTAATGCCCCCCAAAATCCGGCCACGCGGTTTTGTGCCTCTCCTCCCAACATACCTTCTGAGCCAAGGTGCACCGATGCATAAGGATAAAGCTGGAAAAGAAAAACATCGGCGTAGTCCGAAGCACTAGGTGAATCCTCGATTCCCAGAGTTTTCCAAAGGTGAATGTGCTCCGAAGCAGGTGCCTCTGCGAAAACTGCTAGGGTGCGAATCAGGTCAACGGAAGCCTGCCCCGATTCCTTCAAGGGATCAGGTGTAAGATACAGGTCTAATCCCTGATTCCTCACGTGAGCGTCATACTTTAGCAGGCTCAGTTTCTAGAGGAAGACGGTATGCTTCACGTTCAGGGCGCACAGGTCTTAACATCCAGTATGGACGCCTCATTCCATCGGGAGAATAGCGATCCGCTGAACGAGTCATTGCCAGCCACTTCTCGTAGGCTGCTTGAGACTTACCCGTATCTACTGAGACATCGCCAGCTTGATCTCCCTCTTTAGCCGGACAAATCCGTACAGCTTGATGCCAGCAGTGCATCCCGGAAATTGGGTCAGGATGTACTGCATGAGTGAGATTTTGGTGCACGCCTAGGTCTGTCCACCAAATGCGCATGGTATCAGGATCTGATGAAGCAAATGGCTCACCACCCTTACGAGGCGTGAGTGACCACTCAGAACCTTCTTGGTTCAACGCCACAGTACTTATCCCCAGTCGCTGCCCTTTATGCCCCTCCGGCTTCCACCGACCCATATGATGGCTGCACGCGGCAACTCCAGGCCGGATACCTTCGGTAATCCAAGACTTAATAACAAAGTAACCGAGCTCCGTCTCAACTCTCACGAGATCACCCGTCTTTGAAATTCCGATTCTATCGGCATCTGTTGGATGGATCCAAAGCGGGTTTGTATGAGCGATCTCATCCAGCCATTTCGAGTTCGCACTGCGTGTATGAATCTGGACAGGCACACGGAATGTGGTGATCAAAGGAATCTGATCATCCTCAAGATTTTCCGGGTGAATATGGCTCTTTATGTATGTAGGTATCGCAAGTTCAGGCCAACCCCAGTCATACAGTGTACGTGACCAAAATTCGAGTTTCCCAGTCGGCGTGGGCCACCCTTTAAGGATCTCCCCATCTACCCTGATCCCGACTCTGCGCCTCCCATCCTCATCGTCGTCAATCTTGGTTCCTCCCGGAGCTTTAGGACTGGGAGGTGTCGGTGCCCGACTGAACACTCGACCCATTTCATCCACCCGCACATCCTCTAGCTCATTATCAGGAACCGACTGCTCATGCACCCTGCCAACCTTATTCGAAATCTCGAATGCCCCATATCGACGCATGTACTCAAGAGGGGTCAATCCCTCTGCTGCTGAAGCCTCAGGAAGACCTGGTACCGAGTTATCAAAGATCCAACTGTAATACTCGTCGATCGTCATTTTTTCACCGGGAACCTTCTTGGATTCAAAGAATTCTCGGATCCCGAGTGATCCGTCTGGATCAATTCGCCACGTAAGATCAATCCAGAACTCATTCTCTTCCCAAACTTCTCCAGGATTTACCTGACGCGTGTCAGTGATTTTCTCGTCCAAACGCTCCCGAGCTGCGCGCAGCACCGGCTGCCGGAAGGCAATCCATTGGCCGTTATACTGCTCATAAGAAGTGAGATCATGGCGTTCCGAAGCATGCCCCATCGGCAGGATGTAGTCAGCAAAGTATGCAGTCTCATTCCATGTAGGTGTCATTGCAACATGCAGTCCAATCCGTTCCTCATCACTCAACATCTCTATCCAACTGAACCCATCTGGGTTGGTCCATACCGGGTTGTAGACACGAGTAAAGTAAACATCGAGATGGGCATCCTGATCCTTCATTAGATGCGGCATGAGGAACGACATCTCCATAAGTGATAATGGATACTCACGGGGCCATGTCACTTCGTTCCATCTCTTCGGATGTTGATGTGGCAAACGAGGAGGCCTAGGCGTGAACTTATTCCAGGAATTAGGAAATGTCCCACCCTCAGTAGCTAGCGCTCCTAGTAGTGCATTCAGCAAAGTCAGTGTGCGAGCGACCTGCCACCCTCCCAGATTCCCTGAGCCAGCACTCCTCCAATTATGAGTCGCAAAACGAGTACCCGCCGTCGACACTACATTCGCTACCTCTAGAAGTGTCGTAGCATCGATACCAGACTCTGTCGATGCGTATTCGAAGGTAAATTCAGAGTATATCTTACGAAGGTGCTCCTCAAAATTCTCAAAAGAGGCACCGGGCTTGTCATTCACGACCTCCATGTACTCCTGCCAGTTCCACCAACGCCGAACAAATTCTCGGTCGTATTTGCCTTCGCGGATCATCCAGCTTGCAATCGCAAGAAAGATCAATGCCTCCGAGCCTGGATAAGGAGACAACCAGTGATCAGCATGGGTAGCTGTGTTGGACAGACGGGTATCAAAGACTATGAGCTTCGCACCATTCTTCTTACCCTCGATAATCCTCTGAGCATGAGGATTGAAGTAGTGGCCCGTCTCTAAGTGACTACTGACAAGCAGGATAACTTTAGCATTGCTGTAATCGGGACTGGGCCTGTCCATTCCCATCCACCAATGATATCCAGATCGTGCACCGCTTGAGCATACATTCGTATGCGAGTTATGACCGTCGACCCCCCATGCTGCGAGCATGCGTTCAGTGTATCCATCCTCTCCCGGACGCCCGACATGATAGATCACCTCTTCGTGACGCTCCTCCTGCATTGCAGTTCGGATTCGCCCGGCGATTGCATCGAGTGCTTCATCCCATGAAATCTGTTCCCATTTCCCTTCGCCACGGCGTCCGCTCCGCTTCAATGGGTAAAGAATTCGGTCTGGATCTGTAATCTGGTTGAGTGTCGCAGGCCCCTTAGCACAGTTCCTGCCTCTTGAGCCTGGATGTTCAGGATTCCCTTCGAACTTCCTGACCTGAAGAGTTTCTCTATCAACGTATGCTAGCAGTCCACAAGCCGACTCACAGTTAAAGCACGTAGTCGGTACCAGCATGTACCGCTTCTCGACTTTATCCGGCCACGACTTTGAGTCCAGTTCCACCCAATCATTCCAACGTTCCCTCGGTGGAAACGACGCGAGATGAATCCGGCTAGCACCTGGATAGAACGTTTCACCCCGACCTTCAACTTCAGCTTTCGCAGCTGAAACTCTTTGATTCAGCTCACTAAGATGGGTCGAGTCATTCATGCGAGCGGTACTGACTGGCCAGCCTGAACGTAGGCATGTTCGTGTAAAAAGAGGCCTACTAAACCCGCTAGCGCTCCAATAGTGATACTAGCACTCATCAAGAGAAGAGCACTTGCAGTCAGCACTATTCCCCCCCAATAAAAAGTGGCGTATGCCCCTTTGGTCATATTCCTGGCAGCGAGGGCTGCGTGCGCTGTCGGATGGGGCATGCTTACCTCACCTAGAGCCAGAATGAGATGAACCGCCAAAGAAGCTTGGAGAGTCCAGATCGCGCCAACCCCTAGTTCAATGGGATTCAAAAGAATCAGGCTTGCAGAACCGGCTAGAAGGGCTTGGACCAGCAGATGGGGAGGAAGCAGTGGGCTTTGCCAAAGATCCCGCGCCTTAGCCTGAGCAAAGAGATAAGCAGTATAAATCGCGGTCATAGCAGCAAGAGGGCCACCCAACCAAGCCAGGCTTTGTGGAATTTCAGGACGCCCTCCTATAACTGCCCCCAAATGCAGTGCAAGGATTCCCCCATAAGCAGTAATGATAAAGCCTCCCCTCACAAGCCAACTTCGCCACTGCGGCCTGGTAAGCACCATCCAGAAACGCTCAGGATGATCAAGGTCCCAGACCAATAGCGCACCAGTAAACATCAGGAAGATCATTGCTACTATCGGCCCGAGTAGAGTCCAAACTGGGTTTGTCCACGTAATCATCCCACTTAAGCCAAGTAGAAGCGGCACCAGGTAGGCCCCCGACGATATCGACTTGGTAAACGTGTACAGACTTACTCGCCAATCCCACGGTGCACGGTGAGGGATATCGTAGCTTAGTAGAGCAGCGGCCGAACTGTTTGATGGACCAGAATGGCCAGAAGGCACCTGGTGCTTGACGTCTCCTTGCTCACTCCACATAAAAATTCCGCCATCTGGGCGGCGTGCAGCCAATGGATCAAGTGTAGCTTGATCGGCACCCTTGTAGTAAAGCTTCGGACGGGTCTCCTTCTCAGGCCTCCGGACCGCAACAGCTTCCCTGTTAATAATTCCACTCACAGCCGACAGTGGGTCATTCATGTCGCCTACGAGAATCGCCTCAGTCGGACAAACAATCACACAAGCTGGTTCGAGACCAACATCTAGACGGTGAGCGCAAAAGTTGCACTTCTCAGCAGATTTGTCTTCAGGATTAATGAAGATCGCATCGTATGGGCAAGCTGCGATACATGCTTTACACCCTACACAGATCGACTTATCAAAATCCACAATACCATCAGCTCGTCGAAACATCGCTGTCGTCGGACAAGCTTCTACACAAGGCGCATCATCGCACTGGTTACACCGCGTAACCTGAAATGAGCGACGGGCCTGTGGGAATATCCCAGTGTCCACGTACTTCACATATGTACGAGTCACCGAAAGAGGAACTTCGTTTTCAGATTTACATGCGGTTGTACAAGCGTGGCACCCGATACAGCGTGTATGATCGATGACCTTAGCCCAGAGCGGTTCGCGAGTTGCTGTAGGAACCTGAGTTGTCGGCATCCGGCAGATCTCAATTAGGAAAGTCGGGTAGCGTGCTAGGCAAGCTACATAAGGAAAGACCTAAGTTCCACAGGCTACTTCCTAGGGCTTAGTACTCGTTAGCTACTAATGGTTACCCAAGGACACTTAGGCCAGGCAGGTCACATTCAAAAACTTGTGTAACAAATCGTAATTCAAGCCTGATCGGCCACCTCTGCTTCGATTTCCTTGAGAGATCGCTCAACTTGTTCGGTGAGCGCCTTGCTGAAGATTTGGGAGTGCTTGCGGTACCAAATACCCCAAGAAGGTGCTCGAAGATGCTCCTTTAACGTCTCCCGGTACGCCTCCCACATCTGGTCATCAAGTGCGCCGACGCGGTGCTGGTACATGAGATTGCCAAAATGCCGAAATACTGAGGTCATATAGGAATCCCAACGAACCTTCTCGTCAGGAGACAAAGCATCAGGATCCCGCTCTGCCCGCTCATAGAAGGAGGCAAATTCGGAGTCGCGGAAGGAGTGCTCTAGAAGCCGGATACTGTTCTGTACCATTGAATTGAACGAAGCTGCCTGCACAGAACGGGTGTTGTGAATGGTTTGACGGGCTAGATATATCAGCGAAACAATGACCGCAATCCCGCTAACGAATTCTCCAATATTGCCCAGTGCTGGGAGTGAGAACATCGCAGAAGCTATTCCCTGAAAGGGTCACATTCCGACCCAGAAGAATCGGACCAGCTAGAAAGCTACCTCAGTTGAGCAGAGAGCCCAGACCCCATTATGCTCCGATCAACTCATCCATCAGAAAGAGATCTGTTAGCAACGCTCGAAAGTGTATGTTCGCGTTGAGGTTATCGATGAGCTGGGAGCTAATCCCTTCCTGGCTTGAAACGAGCCGAACTGCCGCGAGTGTAGCAGAAGCATCGCTCTCGAGTACATCAAGCGCTTCTGACCAATTGTCTCGTGGCGTCATAGACTCTTCATCCACAAGTGAGTCAAACGCCGAACGCAAACCATCGAGGGCTGACTCTGTCTTCTCTAGAAAGCCCCGAAGCTGGCCCCCGGCTTTCGAGCCCTGGTCACTGGTTAACCCCTGAGCGGCATAAGCAAGGAAAAACTCATAGCTCTCCTCAATGGCATCGATACGTGTCTTGACGTCTTCGCGGGAGGAGGGCACGGCAGGCCTCAGTAGTGGGTGTGATGGCTTAGGATTTCGTTGATCTTCTCTGGAAGCACAGCCTCTAGTCGTCTGCGCGTGGAGCACTCACTGTCGAGTCTGCAATTGCTCCACCAGGCGGGCTCTCCTGAATGCTCCCATCTACAACAGACCATTTATCAGGGTCAAAGTGTGCTAGGTACTGCTCGCGATCGATCCAACCCCGAATCATTCCCCACAGGTAGTAGCGTTTGTCTGGCCTGATCGCAAAGTAGATATGCGCGGCAACCATAATGATTAACGCAACACCTGCGATCCCATGGATGACAAATACAAGCCCTGTCGCAGCTCCGGGCATGAGCGATATCACTGGCTCACCCATTTCATTCATTCCTGCGACAGCTTGATCCACAAAAGGATAATATGCGTTTGGTTCCCAGAATGGTGTCTTTATTCTCAACGTCATAAGGACACCGGTCACGATCGCTGCAAGTGATACCACAACGATACCCTGATGATACATCCGGTGATCAAACGGATATTTTCCTGGCTTTTCTGGCTCAGGTGACTTTGAAGAGAGTAGATGCCGGAAATGACCCACGGCTTCTCGAACATCCTTGGCTCCCATACTCATCATCGACCAAAAGTCCTGCCAGACAATGGAGTGGATTACATGGTAGATGATCGTGAGAATTAACACAGCACCAGCAATCCAGTGGATTGTCACCCACGCAAACTCTAGTCCGAGCAATGGAACGAACGCAGTGATGAGTAGCACGAGCATCGATGCTCCCATCGTCCAATGGAAGATACGTGAAGGCAGGGTGTGTCTGACAATTCGCTCCGGAATGCCAGCCACCGACTCCTGGACATCAACTGTCTCCTCATGTTCAGAGAACCCTCGAGAGCGATACCAGAGCATATGGCCAACCACGAATAACACTGCCAGCAGAATCGCCAGGTACATCAACTCCAATGAAACCCCTTGCAGTACCTCTTGGCCCCAAGGATTTAACTCGACATCTAGCCATCGGCCCATTATGCAACACTCCTGACCGCACGGCGCACGAGATTACTCGTCATTGGCTGTTTATACTCATTATGCTTTAGGGGACGAGAGCCATCGATCGCGATTTCACCAGCCTCAACCGCTAACGCTTCGTCGACCGCTGCGCCTATCACTAACCGCTCGACAGCATCAAGCCTCACCGGGAACGGTGCTATACCGTTCACAGCGATACGAGCGTCTTCAATCGTATTGCCAGATGTCTTAAAAGCCGCTGCTACACTGACCAGTTGAAAATCCCACGATCCCCGATCACGAACCTTCTCATAATAGAAGTGCGCATTTGCCCACTCGCTCGGAATATCAATCTGAGTAAGTAGATCGCCTGCTTCGAGAATTGTCATTCGTGTGATATCAGTCGCCGGACCAATAAAGAAGTCCTCAGCATCGTAGACACTAGAACTACGTCGACCGCGCACGGTCATCTTTGCATCGAGAGCGACTAGCGCAGGAGCTATATCGGATGGGTTCACCGCCACACATCGGCTGGTTCCCGTAATCGCGTGCTCACGGTTCATAGCTTGAGGAGCGGCCGCATAGCAGGTATTGCCTCCCGCGCGGTAACAAGCCCAACCGCTACGATAGTACCAGCAACGGGTATCCTGGCTAATGTTTCCACCGAGCGTGCCCTGATTGCGAATCTGAGGAGTCGCTACATGCTCGGCAGCATCAGCCAAGAGCATGTACTCTGAGCGTACCCGCTCATGTCGAACGATTTCGGTAAGCGTGGTCATTGCACCGATTTCTAACCCATCTTGACCGTCACTGATACCATTGAGCTCATCAATACCGCCGAGGTCAATCACTGCCTCAGGCCGCTTTATGCGGTCTTTGAACCAGTCGTACGAATCGAGTCCGCCAGCGAGTACCCAACCTGCCTCTCCATGTTCAGCCATTAAGGCTAGGGCATCTTCCACCGTCGTCGGCTGGAAGAGTTCAAAGGCCGGAATCATGTCTCTAATGATCGCCATTTCTCTTTCCCCTTAGCCGATGTGCTGTTCGAGGGTGAACGGTTGCGATAGCCCTTCGAGCTCCGCGAGAATGATGTCAGGCGTCAGCGGAGTACGGCATAGGCAATGACCGCCCATCGCGTCAGCGACTGCGGATGTAAGTGCTGCTCCACCTGCACCAACTGGCGGTTCACCAATGCCCTTCGCACCAACAGGCGTCTGTGGATCAGGAATACCTAATGCATCTGCTTTCATGTCTAACGGCACATCCAGAATACCTGGAGGTCTCGCGGTGTAGAGCCTATTTGCAAAAGGAACACCCCACTTGGGGTCGAAGACCCAACGCTGGGTCATCGCCTGTCCTATACCTTGAACACTTCCTCCAAGGACCTGAGCCTCCAAGCTACGTGGGTGGAGTACCGTTCCGCAGTCAGTCACGGCAACATATTCCTTGATATCTACCACACCAGTCTCTCGATCGAGCTCGACCAGCGCGAAACCAGCCACCCAAGAGTAGACTCCTCCGCTACCACCGTAGTTATCTCTAGCTACTCCCATTAACCCCTGCCCAGCCAGCATATTCGCTGCCGGAACAGTCGTAGCGTGGATATTGTCAGGAAGCTCATGACCATCATACTTGCCACCAAGCTCTATAGCGCGTTCCGCAACCTGAGCGAAAGTCATGCTCGCCCCCCCTCCACGGCGGAACACTCTTCCATTGTCCATATCGTAATTGCTGGGCGAGCCACCAAGCGTTTGCGCTGCTACTTCTAGTACTTTGGCACGCGCGTCCATACCCGCTGCATGGTTTGCTCGGGAGTGAGCATGCGTTGTCTGACTCCCTGCCTGGACTGAGCTACGAGGCATGCCTCGGCTTGAGTCACCCCACACCAGTTCTACTTGGTCCCAGTTGAGATTGAGTATCTCAGCTGCCGGCCTCGCAGTATCCATAATTGAGTGCGTGCCGAGGTTACCGAGGCCTTGATGGACATAAAGTTTTCCGTCCGGCCGAATGACCATCAGGCCGTCATACCCACGGGAACCAGCAGTGTAAGGTGAAAGCCCGATACCGATTCCTGTCGATTTCGAGCCTTCCACTCTACCGGACAATTCCTGCTTGCCCGCCCAATCAAAGATTTCAGCTCCTTTCTCTAGAGCTTCCTTTGCGTGCACACTCGTGAGCGTTGAATTACGCGGTCCAAACCCCACGTCCGGATCTGGCGCATTCTTCAGATGAACCTCTAGTCGATCGAGGCCCAATTGCCTGGCTGCCTTCTCGAGGATGGGCTCCATCATAATGACGATTTGAGCGCCACCCGGACCCCGTTGTGCCGCCTTCGGGGGAGTATTCGTGTACATCGCGATTCCCCTGAAGCGCATGTTCTGGGGTGTGTAGACGAGATCTGCAATCATACCCGCGGTGTTAAAGTCACTAGCCCCGAATGGGCCACTTTCCTGAACGATATAAAGGTCGATCGCGTTACAGGTGCCATCAGCCAGAAAACCCATCTTCAGCCACGATTGGAAACCCGGACGTGCCCTACCGATATAGTTTTCCTCGTAGCGGGTGATACGCAGCATAACCGGCCGACCGATCTTACGTGAGAAGACGGCCGGAACTTCCATATGGGTATTCCCACTGATCTTGGAGCCGAAGCCACCACCGCAATACTCAGCTACAAGAATCACATCCTCAGGATCTATGTTCAGCGTACCAGCGATGGCATACTTCGTACGCTGCGCACTCTGCGTGGACACGAATGCATGAAGTTTCCCATTCTCCCAGTACATCATCGCGGAACGCGGTTCCATCGGATGGTGGGTCAGAGATTGGTGTACGATTGATTCCTCTAGAACCAAGTCCGATTCCGAGAATGCCGCATCAATATCTCCCTTCGTCCATTCAACGGCGGCCTCACCATTCGGCATACGCCCAGCCTCTATTTCCTCAAAATCGGCTTCGGTCCACTTAAGTTCGCTGAACTCTCCACCTCCGAAGCGGTTGCCACCAGTATAGGCGTTCGGTCCGTTAGGCCTAAGGCTGTCTAACGGATCAAGCACGAACGGCAATGGCTCAAAATCTACCTCGATCGCCTCAATCGCTGCTGCAGCCTGTTCCTCAGTTTCAGCTGCGACCGCAAGAATCGGTTGGCCCTCATAGAGGGGCTCATCCGTCAGACTAGCCTCTCCTGGGCGACCCTCTATCTGGCGGACTTCATCAGCACGAAGGATGTCTATGACACCGGGCATAGCGAGCGCCCTTGTCGCATCAACTCCACGTACTCGGGCATGTGGCATGGGGCTCAATAATAACTTGGCGAACACCATACCATCTGCTCTGAAATCTTCAGCATATTTCGCACGACCTGTGATCTTTGCAACGAGATCCTGAGGCGCGATATCGGTTCCAATTATTTTCTCAGCCATAAGACCCCCCTACACGCTGCGTGCGAGCTCAGCGGCCCGCATCGCGCAGTTGAGGATTTTGTCATAGTCACCACATCGGCAAAGGTTGCCAGAAAGCGCATGTGCAGCCTCTGCCCGGGTGGGATTCGGATTCTCATTTACCATAGCAGTCATACTCATGATGAAGCCCGGTGCGCAAAACGCGCACTGGAAGCCACCTTCGTCGATAACCGCCTGCTGCACAGGGCTAAGCTCTCCCGTATCCGGATTTTCGAGCCCCTCAATCGTTGTAATCGAACTGCCTCGCACTTGGTTTGTCAGCATTGAGCACCCGTACTGGCTAACCCCATCGACTAACACCGTACAGGCTCCGCATTCCGCTCGATCACAACCAAGCTTGGTGCCAGTTAAATTAAGTCGGTATCGGAGTGTCATCGCGAGCGTTTCGTTCGGTAGTACGTCCACCCGCCGCTGCTGACCATTGATGGTGAGGGTTATAAGACGCTCCGCAGCCCCAGGAACAGCCTGCGCACCCAAGAGGCCGGAACCCCCTATGAAGTACCCTGCCGAAGATGCTGTAGCACCTGCGGCTATAACACCTTTGATGAACTTTCGTCTGGAGTATTTTGTCTCCAAGAGACCTGCCGATTCTACTTCGCCCATCGAACTGCTCCATCGCGAGGGACAGTTACCCGCGCATATTCAGCGCGAACCCGCGTGAATAATAGGTATTAAAGCACTGTACCGCGAGCGTTTTCTTTGATCTCGTCATCCTCGGAAGCGGGTTTGTGACCTGCGCTCTGGTCGAGAGAATCCCCCTTTAGCGATCAACTCGAGCAAGATGAATGCGCGAATCTAATCCAAAGATGGTGGGAGATGTGCTGTGGGCTGGATATATTAGCTCTACTAATTCCCAGAAGAAGCGTCGAGCGCTGACCTAGGGTTACAATTCCTTTATGCCTGATATGCTTCACCGTCCGTTGGGTCTCGCCGGACTCTATCTGCTAGTAACGGCACCGACATTGCTACCAGGGCCGTGGACAATAGGGCACGTTGTTCTTGCTGGCCTGCATTTAGGTGGTTGCCTCTTGTGCCTCCGACAGGCACGCGTTCCTGAAGATCTCGGCTGGCTACCGAATTGGGTTGCGTTAATTCTGATACCGCTCTTTTACGCTGAAATTGCACTTCTTAACCAGTCATTCGGTGTGGGCTATTACGATAGTATCGTTCTATCGTGGGAGGCGTTTCTGTTTGGATCACCAGCAACCGAGTTAGCAGGCAGATACCCATACCCTCTACTCAGCGAGTCCCTCCACCTGGCTTACTTCTCCTATTACCCAACTATCTACGTTCCCCCACTACTACTCTTTCTCTCCAGGAGACGTGAAGCATTTCAAACAACTGTACTGACACTGATCGCAACTGCCAGTGTCTGTTTCGTGTTCTTTGTCTATTTCCCAGTGCAGGGTCCTCGGTATTTTGGCCCTCCTGAATCAATACCAGAGGGTCCGATTAGAGCATTGACGCTCTCAATTTTGGAGAATGGCTCCTCCCGTGGGGCTGCATTTCCCAGTTCACACATGGCAATGACAGTATGCCAGGCTATGGCACAGCTTCGTTATCAACCTCCAATTGGAATACTCGTAACACTCATCTCAGTTGGGGTCGGGGTCGGAGCTGTATACGGAGGATTTCACTACGCGATCGATATGCTCACCGGAGCAGTAGTCGGGTTAGTCGTAGGCGGGATTACGCTCACCTACATAAGACGTTCTGATAGCCTTCCAGCGGTGGTATAGTGATAACACATGTCACTCACCCCAGCTGGCTATAGCACTTGGGAGGCTCTCCGCTGAGGACGCGAGTTTCCTACCTCGTAAGCTGGCTTCTACTCACGGTACTCTTAGTAGCAACAATCGGTCGGGTCGATTGGACCCTCGCGATTGCAGCCATCACCAAAGCGAAGCCCTTACCGCTTATCCTAGCGGTCGTGCTTAACGCAATGATTCTAGTATTCGCTACAGCTCAGTGGCTGCTTTTTTTACCAGATGGAGTCTCAGTAGCGAGATCGAAGATGTTCAAGATTATGGCGATAGTCAGTACGGTCGCAAACAGTGGTCCGGCTGGGGGGGGTGCAGCTGTTGGAGTTCATCTCCTGGCCACACGAGGAGGAGTGGGTCACTCAGTCGGATTATCGGTCCTGCTTCTTGATCAATTGGTTGAGGGATTGGTAAAAATGGCGATTGTGCTTCTCGCAATCGTGGTAGTCCCTATCGGAGTTGAATACAAAGCGGTCAGCGCTACGATCATTATAGGGGTACCCACGCTTTTTTCCTTCCTAACGGTTATAGCTCACCGAACTCCTGCCCTACAATCAATATCGGAACAAACCACAGGGTTCTTGGGGTGGATTCTCAGAAGACTAAACCGTGTTGCTATGAACCTTGAAGCACTAAGGCAACCGAAGAAACTCTTTATAACATTTGCGCTTGGATTGCTACAAAAACTGGTGGCGGCACTAGCGATTATGTGTGTGCTCATAGCGTTCGGGATAGTCATCCCCTGGTGGGGGATCCTTGCCGTACTGGTCGCTGTGAATCTCTCAACGGTAGTATCGGTTACACCTGCTAACCTGGGGGTCTTTGAGGGTGCGGCCTTCCTCATTTATATAGCTCTTGGGATCAGCAGTGAAACCGCAATGGCATTAGCAATTGTTCAGCATGCTGCTTACCTGATCCCGCTCGCGGGAATCGGCTGGGTCACCTCTTCCGTAAGACCGTTGAATATTAATGGTGTTAAGTCAGAACCTTAATGCAGGTTAGTGGGATAACCTACATCAGTATTCACCATGATACTGCCCAAACCCCGCCGTGATATGCAGTATGCTTAGGTGCTACCCTGAGCGCATATAAGACTGGTAATGTCCATCTATCTGCGTGCGCGCCAGTGACAGGTTTCCTCGGATCAAAACCGATTACCGCTGTGCCAATTTCGCCTGAAGCAACCGCTGTCTCAAAATCGCTTGCATCCCAAAGACCCCGCTGTGCTAGAGAGGTCATAATGAAGGGATGAATCAGTGGAGAGCGTCCACATGCCCGAGCGATACTGGCCTCTTCCGTAAGTACAGGCCCTGGCCTTGGAAATTCAGAGCATATCGAAGCGAGATCTCCTGTAATTGCTGAAACCCTGGAAAGATTGATCCACGCAACAGTCCCCACAGCGATATCAGCTGCGATCACTTGAAACGCTAGAATCCAAGGAAGCAACCGATGACGTCCGGGCTTGGGAGTTTCCAGGGACGCTTGGTCCCCACTAGCGAACACACCTCCTGAACTAAACAGCGCGGGACCCGCGAGCATCACTGTCGCTAGGTGTAAATCAAGAAAATACGCGGAAGATGACCCTGACCGAACCGCAGAAAACGACCAGACGAGCGCACTACACCAGTACCACCAGGCTGGATCACTACGAGATTCTGGACGACCTCGAAGAACGCTATAAGCTGCTAATGAAAGGAGGGGCGTCCAGGGTGCCACATGGCAAAGAAGCTGCCAACCCAAGTTCATAAGCGAATAGGTACCAGTAGTGTATATCAGCATATGTCGCCACGGCTCAAGCCCCCACACGAGAGTGATGGCAGCAACGCCTGCGATACCCGTACCCAGATACCCCAATAGGATTGAACGAAGTTCGGTGGGCCGATACTTCCAAGCCCAGATAAGGGCGACCAGTGAAGGAACAACTTGGGTTTGCTTCACGAAGCAACTCATAGCTAGCAGAACACCTGCCCAAAACACTGCGCGTCCAGTTCTCCCGCGATCCATCAATGCCCATCCCATCACCGTACCGAGCACAGCCCACGTCTCAATGCGGAACTGTCCAGTTCCATATACAAAGGGCACACTTGCACCGAGAAGTCCTAAGCTGCCGATTGATACTGCCCAATCTCTGCTTCGAGCTTGAACCCACCAGCCGATCGCTCCTAAGACCAGGATCACTCCCAGCCCATTCACCAAACGCCCAGCTAGTAAGGGCTGTATCCCAAGCGATGCCAAGAATCGAGCTAGGACCAGCACTATTGGGGGATAGTTCAGAACACGAAGTGATCCATCCCCTTCGATTGAAGGATAGAGCCTGCCCGTCTCCATCCACCCCTGCAAATGATCTAAGAGTTCCCCTGCCGTATAGCCGGAGTCCAGTGGATGAAGTGCCAATGAAATTGACCAAAACAGACAGATAGTGATCAGCCAAGCCAGTTGGGCTCGCCCAGCCAGTTCTGCCCATGGCCGGTTCATGCCAAGGTCCTCTGAATAGATCCGTAGCAGAACATGGGCATTAATCCGGCGGTCTGAGTCATAGCGTATCAACTACAAGATGGATTTGTCTCCGAGTCAATCTCAGACTTTCCTAAGAACCAGAGTAGCGTTCGAGCCACCAAACGCGAATGAATTAGAGATGGCAACAGTGAGTTCGGGTGCCTCTCTCCCATATTCCGGTACACAATCAAGGTCACAGCTTGGATCTGGATCTGTGAGATTCGCCGTCGGAGGTATCCGCCCCTTCTGCAGTGCAATCGCACTAATCGCTGTCTCAAGCGCCCCGGAAGCGCCAACCAAGTGGCCATGAACGGACTTAGTAGAACTAACTGCGAGATTTGAAGCATGATCTTCAAAAATACTCTTAATAGCTTCGATCTCTATCGGATCTCCAGACGGAGTGCCGGTCGCGTGAGCATTCACGTACTGGACTTCCTCCCGTTCGATATCTGCGTCAGTAATCGCCGATCTCATTGCTGCCTCCTGACCTGCAGCGTGCGGTTCCGTCAAACTGAACGCATCACTTGAAACACCATAACCGATGATTTCTGCAATTGGATCTACAGCTCGTTCCTGGAGTGCCGATTCAGCTTCGAGGACGAGTAAGGCAGCTCCTTCACCTAGCACAAACCCAGTCCGCTCAAGATCGAAAGGTCGACTGGATGCCTCAGGACCATCCGTGTGCGAGCTTGCAAGAACACCTAGTCGTTCCCATGCGGCGATCGAGCCATCATTGAGCATGGCCTCAGCTCCGCCACTTAGAGCGGTGTCCAGATAACCATCACGAATCGCTCGAAATGCCTCACCAATGGCTACTGTTGAAGATGCACAGGCAATCGAGTAGGTATGCGTCGGCCCATGGAGTCCAAATCGCATAGAGATGTGTGAAGCCGGCCCACTTGCCATGATCATCGGTACAGTGCTAGGCCTTCCCCTTCGGCTCTGGCGCACAAAATATGTTCGATAGCCCTCCTGTAGAATCTCCGCACCACCAAGTCCACACCCCATGTAGACCCCAATCTCCCCGTCCTCTGGGCCCTCCTGCCCCACCCCAAACAACCCAGACGATTGTAAGGCCCCTTCTGCTGCTACAACTGCCATCTGTGAGGCGCGCGCCATGAAGAGTTGCTGGGTCTTGGGAATCCGATCTTTTGGTGTGAAATCCGCAGTCGCAAGTGGAAGGTCTGAACCGAAGTCCACCGTGCCAGACCTGACCATCCGTACTGCCGAATCTCCTTGGTAGATCCGGTCGAATACCGATTCAGGATCTTCTCCGTGGGGAGCAATCAAGCCAAGCCCCGTGATAAAAACGCGCCGCCCCACGGGCCGTGTCAGTCGCCCTTAGCCTCGATAAGCTCGTCGATCAGCGTTGCAGCCTCGTCAAGCGTTTCGAATTCAGCTCGGTCGTCTGGAACCTCAATATCAAACTCATCTTCGACGTCAAAGAGGAATTCTACCACCATAAGAGAATCAAGGCCGAGGTCAGCTAGGGTAGCCTCAGGCCGAATTTTATCCTCATCGACGTCGTACTTGTCGGCTAGTACTTCTGCTAGATAAGGGTAGGCCCTCATACCGACGCTTCTCCATCCAGGAAAAAACAAAGTGAGCCCGCGCTAGCGAGCAGTTCCATAAATCGATGCGAAAGGTATCACGCCCAGAGCACTCAACACAGTTTCACTCTACTAAAGGCTTTGAAATTGGAGTGAACTAGGATATCAGCTTCTGTGTTGACACGAGATTCAAGCTGGGGCCAGGATTACGGAACCTCTTGGTGCGTGACCAGCTTGGAGAAAACATGGCAACCGCAAAGACATTCATGATCCGAACTCGTTCCGTGATAGGCGTATTGTCGCTAGCCGGTGTTACATGTTTGGTTGCCTGCTCCAATGAAGAGCAAATAACACTTGGCTTGGACGACTATCGTATAGAAGACTATGCCGATTTATCGTCAGAAGACCTCGTCCAGAAGTTCAATCTGCGGGAATCTGATGTAGCTGTTCGTGATCTTCCCGGCTGGGCGCCACTTAAGAAGGTCGTGGTAGAGATGCCCGGGAATGAACCTTGGGAAAATCGTTTTGAGCGATTGGAGTTTCTTAGGGAAGGAGTTCCAGGAATAGAGTTCGTTCCAGTCAAGAATCTTTCAGATGCGATAGAAAGGGGCGTGCTAGCAGATGCACAAGCCACCATAGGTCTCGGCTGTAGTCCTAGCACCGTGGACGCCATCGGTCCTGACGTGAGGTGGATTCAGTCAGGTAGTGTAGGACTAGATCGCTGTTTCAATACGATCGGCGAAGAAGCTGAAAGAATGCAGAATATTTTTCGAGAGAGAAATATCCTTGTCAGCTCCATCCGTGACATGACAAAGCATGCCATCGCACAGCATACCCTCACCATAATGCTTTCTCTGATCGGAGGCATGGATATTCATGCGGAAAGACAGCGCCAACATATATGGGGAAGAACCACTACAGATGTAGTACGAGACAAGAATCTTGATGTTGAGTTTCAGGACCTGACTTTGCTTGTTGTGGGACTAGGGAGTCTCGGTACAGAAGTGGGGAGGCTCGCACATGCTTTGGGCATGAGAGTAATCGCAACACGAAATACCAGTCGTTCTGGGCCGGATTTCGTAGATTATGTCGGTTTGTCAGATGAGATGTTCGATCTAGCAAAGCAAGCAGATATAGTGTTTGCTGCAGTGCCGCCGACGCCGGCTACGCTTGGATTATTTGATATGAAGTTTTTCGAGGCTATGAAAGAGTCGGCGTATTTTGTGAGTATAACCCGTCTTGGAGTTATCGACTGGGAAGATCTTAAGACGGCTCTCAAATCAGAAAAGATCGCTGGCTTCGGGACTGATGATCTGCCTCAGGATGACTTTGAACTATGGGATCTTCCGCGAGTGATCATGACTCCACACGTATCGGATTATTCTCCTCGCTACAGGGACAATCAGTACGTGTTTTATCGCGAGAATTTGAGGCGCTATATGGCCGGCGAAAAGTTACTTAATCTGATCGATATCGAACGTGGGTACTAATATTTTCAATCCCGACGATATTCAGGGGTCCATAAATCCTGAGATCAAGTAGGAGAGTTCCCAGCAGAGCCGAGGATGTGAGTATCGTGATACAGGAGCACTAACAATAGCTAATCTGATCCATGTAAGAATTCTCAGTTTGTCGATGTTTCTCAGTCTAGGACTGGCCAATAGCTCTATGTCGGTCTTGGCTCAAACTCCACTTACTGTACAAGACGTCAAACCTCTAGTCCCGACAGCAATAGCCACGGCCGATTCACTTTTCTTCGCAATGGAGCCCCTTGCTGCGTTCAGGCGCCTCGAAGCACGGATGGACATAGCTCCAAGTGACTACGAAGCCCGTTGGAGAGCCGCACGCGCTGCGCTTATTCTGGGAGTTATCGAAGAAGACAGGGAACTAACGGATCATTGGCTCAGAATAGCTGTCCAACTCGCTTCGGAAGCACAGGGCTTACAACCTGAGAATGTAGATGCAATAGCATGGTTTGCTGCAGCGAAGGGCCGGCTAGCCCAAGACATCGCAGGGGTCCGAGAACAGGTCCGACTGGCACAGGAGGTGTGGGCTTTGACCCAAGAGGCACTGGCAATCGACCCCAACCACGCATTAGCTAACAGTGTCTTCGGCAAGCTCAATCAAGAAGTTCGAGGCCTATCGGGTTTCGAGCGTTTCATCGCACGAACTTTTATGGGTGGTGGGGACCCAATGAAGTCCAGCTCTTGGGAAGCTGCTGAAGAACACATCCTCAGGGCGCTTGAGAGTGAACCAGGCACTATACTTTTCTACAAAGACCTGGGAGACACCTACCGTATTCAAGGCAAACTAGACCTAGCGCGGACTGCATATCAGGAAGGCCTGGCAGCACCAGACCAGTACCCTTCAGACCCTATGTGGAAAGAGCAAATGATCGAAAGGATAAAGCAACTCGATCGTTAGCAGTCAGCCTCGGCATCCCAAAGCTTCTCTGTAGATACGCTCATGTTCCTCCACAACAAGCGGCCAATCAAATGGAGGGGGATTCCTAATACTCCCCTCGCATAGCCTCATAAGTAAACCACGATCGCAAGCAAGTTGTGTTAGAGCATCTACCATTCCCTGATCCGAATCGACCAGAAGCCCTGCTAACCCATCTGGCACGATCTCCGGTAAGCTACCAGTCCTGAACGCCACAACAGGCAAACCAACCGCACGAGCCTCTAAAGCCGAGATTCCAAAAGACTCTCGAGTACTGGGGAGGATGAACACATCAGAATCACCTAACACTTCCCGAACATCTTTACGGGGTATCGCTCCCAGAAATCTTGCTTCCACACCCAAGCGAGCTGCCTTCCTCTCAAGGGAAGATCGACGTGGGCCATCTCCTACGAATGTGACCCTAAACGTGTGCCCATCTGGAATATGTTTTTGAGCCGCGGCTACGACTTCAAGTAAAGCCGAGCCCCTCTTTCGGTTCTTAAGACGCTGAACGGTAACCAGCTCTACAGAGTTTCTTGCGGGCGCCGAGACAGAACATCCCTCACTCCACCATCCAATATCTACACCGTTTGCCAATACTGATGTCGGGCGACCGAGAACTTTAGACACTCCGTCCGCGACCGTTGGGCTAACGCCAGCGACCACCTGTGGCCAGGATCCCCACCTGGTTAGAGCATTGGACAGCTTATAAACCCATTCATGTCCTCCTAACGTCGAGTGGAATGTGACAACGAGTGGTAAGCCCAGTGAGTGGGCGGCCCAGCCACCGGCGAGAGCACCAGCCGAAGCAATCGATGCATGCACGTGTACTACATCAGGTGACCACTCAATGAGATCCTCTCGAAGGCGCTTCGGAAGCAGAGGAGATATCGGTACTCCCACCATTGGGACCCTGAGAGAAGGAATCCTGACAGCTTGGAAGTTTCTAGCTTGCGAAGTGGGCACCGATGGTACGCGAACCCCTTGTTCTGAGGCACTCTCGGGCGTCATAGTCAAAATCCGAACCTCATGCCGGCGATCAGCAAGCGTATGAGCCAGATCATCGATTAGATGCTCAACCCCTCCGAGTCTTGGAAGGTAGTATTCAGCCAACAGTGTAATCTTCAGCTGAACCTCCGTGGCCCACTCACGTTCAATAATCTCTCAGTGGTTTCTCATAAATGCGCCATCGTTTGTGTGGAGCAAGCCCAAGTGACCTCAACGGAGAAACTAGTGCCTCATTCTCTTCAAGGATCCATGAGGCTTCTGCTTCTTCAGCTCCTATTTCGACAGCTCGGCGCGCTACCTCATGCATCAGTAACGAGAAAAAGCCACGGTTCCGGTAGTCACGCCTAAGCCCTAATAAAATAATGCGTCCGCTGAGTACTCTCGGTAGGGTTAAGAGAAGACGAACCATGTTCCATGGCCACAGGCGCCCTGAGGGGATACGGCGGAGCACGCGATTGATATCTCGAGCAACTACGACAAATCCGACTGCTTCACCATCGACTTCAGCGATGCACGCGAACCGAGGATGCAAGACTGAACGAAGATCCTTCGCAAGGTACCAAAATTCCGCCCAAGAAGGTGGTACGAAGCCCCAGTTATCTGCCCAAGCATCGCAGTACAACTTATGGAAAACCCTGACTTCCTGTTCAAAGCGGCCAAAATCCCATTCGCGAAATACCAACTTCGTCCGGGTAAGTTTCCGCTCAACCACCTTCTTCATGCGATCCGGAAAACCGAACTCCGATCCCTGGATGAGACGGTAGCCAAGTAGATCTTTGGCTCCCATATAGCCAGTACTCTCAAGCAAACGCTCATAGTACGGTGGCGTCCACGGTGTCATGATCACGGCTTCGCGATCAAACCCATCTACCAGAAGTCCACATTCGTGGTTCATAGAAGGACTTACCGGACCTCTCGCTGTTTCGAGACCTCTTTCTCGCAACCACTGTCCAACTCTCTCCATGAGCGCACCGGCTGCTTCTTGGTCATTCCTACACTCAAAAAAACCAAAGAAGCCAACCCGATCTTCATGATATTCGTTATGCCAACCATTCCGTATCGCCGCGACTCGGCCGATAGGACGACCTGCTCGTTCCGCGATGAACAAGCCTCTCTCGGCAGACTTATAAAAGGGGTTCTTTACCCGATCTAATGCACCACGCACTACCGCACGGAGAGGGGGGACCCAGGCAGAGCTCTCCCGATCATGGACCTTCCATGATACATCGACAAAGCGCGCTGTACCGCTCCGCCCATCCACTTGCTTTATTCGAAGAGTCAACTTGACGACCTCAGTACTTCACAAGGCTACGAAAGCGATATCGCTGGCTCTAAGCTCGGACTACCCCTCATGGCTGCGAACAAGGCACGATGTGCTTCAACAATGCGTTGCCGAGCATTCTCGTCTGGCTCAAGCGACCAATTACCCTCTTCCGAAGTGCCTCCCAAGGCAATCCCATCACTGCGGGGTTGCATGTGGATGAACCCACCAGTCCCCTGAAGGCCCCCGAACGTCGCATAGTTCACCTCCGGCTGCGGTACCAGAAGCGTCAATTGCCCTTTCAGAGGTACCAGCTCTGTATCTCCAAACAGGTCATGTGATCCGAGTCCCGTGCAGTTGATAATGATCGACTCATCAAGTGTCATAAGGTCTCTAGGAGTATCAAACTTCCTAATTACTATGCGCCCACCGAATCGCATGACGTCGCGCACCAAAGCATCCAGATAAATGGACGGCTCAATCCGCAAGGTGACACGTTGACTTGCGTATCGCGTCGGGAAGGGATGCTCCCCAGGTCCCAGGGATATCGTTGGGAGCCTCAAATCAGAGGGAAGCAATGGATCCTGGTCCTCCTGTGTTGAACGCTCCCTCGGAGCTGAGTCACTCAAAGCATAACTATCAATCCATGAAACTCCGTATTCCGGCCCGGTAAGAAGCTGAAGTTGTCTGTAAGCAATCCTCGCTGCCAGCCTTAGCTGAAGATCCCATGCGGACGTTCGAAGTCTTTGATCGACTAGGCCCGAAGTCGGAGTCCATGCAGCCAGAGACATGTTTGACGTAGTATCTGGAGGGACCGAGAGTGCATAAATTGTTACCGAGAAACCCCGACGTTGTAGCTGTCTCGCAGTCGTCAAACCAGCGACCCCACATCCAATCACCGCCACTTCGCGGAGCTCACTCTCTAGTGCAAGGTCTGCAGCCATAGATCCTGTACCCCAGGACAGCGACATACCTGATCCACCGTGTCCATAATTGTGGATCAGGGTCTTATCACCGAACCGTTCCGCTCTAAGCACAAAGCCCCCTGGCCTATGGGGTCGAAGACCTACAGTCGTGTGTATCACACGATCCCAGGCAACCTTGAGAAGGGGGAGTGGCTTGTGCGGCGACAAAGGTGATGCTGAACCTCGGAAACAGCCTCCCAAGCCGAGACCCAAGATTCCCATACTACCAGTTCTCAGGAGTGTGCGCCGGTCCATATCAACTCACTTATGAATATTGCACGTGCATCTTACATGAAGGTGGATAACGAAGATACTAAGCCTTGGATCTTCCTTACCTACCTCAAGCGGTCCATACGGGTTAGCGGCCAAGAATTTCCCGAAGAGCCGCAATCAGATAATGGACATGACGCTCCTGAGAACTGTACCCCATGAGACCAATGCGCCACGCCTTCCCTTTCAGCGGACCAAACCCGCCTACGATCTCTATCCGGTACTCGTCTAAAAGCCTTTTTCTTACCACAGCGTCTTCTACGCCGTCCGGGATAAGAACGCAGGTTAACATCGGCAATCGATGCTCCGGATCCCCGAATAATTCGAGACCCATCCCCGTTAATTCCTTCTT